>Ga0076051_11_pt1 | contig 272363 bp, 314 predicted proteins | sample RifGroB1_FD_68082 | JGI IMG/M metagenome (GOLD analysis project Ga0076051, IMG submission 68082) | Parcubacteria bacterium GW2011_GWB1_49_12 | reverse complement strand
AAAGGGAAACAGCCCAGACCTTCATCTAAGGTCCCTAAATTCAGCTAAGTGCAAATCAAGGAAGTGGAGTTCCACAGATAGCTAGGAGGTTCGCTCAGAAGCAGCTATCCTTTAAAAAGTGCGTAACAGCTTACTAGCTAAGGGATTCTGCGCCGAAGATTCATCGGGGCTAAGCTGAATACCGAAGATAAGGCTTCCCCGCCGTTGAGGCGGGGAGGGGGAGGGGAGCGTCTTCATTGCGTTAAAGTCCCGCCGCAAGGCGGGGTGGAGCGATGAGGAGTGAGAGTGCTGGGATGAGTAACCACAACCAGGGTGAGAGCCCCTGGCACCGAAAACCTGAGGTTTCCTTGGCAATGATAATCATCCAAGGGTTAGGCGGGCCTTAGGGAGATATCAAATGGTATCTTCTGATGGACAGCCGGTTCATATTCCGGCCCCCCGCACTTTTCCGAAGAGCGACGCGACTTGGGACTCCGAGCGGATTATTGGATTTCCGTTTCCGCAAGGACGAAGTCAGGACTACGGTTCTGGCGACTCGGACGAACAAGGAGCCCAGAAAAACTCTGAGGTTATGAAGTGTTGGGTCCGTACCGCAAACCGACACAGGTGGGTTAGTATAAATGTACTAAGGTGAACGGGTGAAAGCTCCTGAAGGAACTAGGCAAAAAAGTGTCTGTAAGTTCGCGATAAGGACTTCCCGCCGTTGAGGCGGGACGCAGCGAAAGTATCCCTGGCGACTGTTTACCAAAAACACAGGTCTCTGCTCAACTCCAAAAGAGGATGTATAGGGGCTGACGCCTGACCAGTGCTGGAGTGTTAAAGGTGGCGGTTTTACCGCAAGGTAAGGCTGACTGCCCGAAGCCCCAGTGAACGTCCGCGGTAACTATAACCGTGTTAAAGTAGCGTAATCTCTTGCCTGGTAAGTTCAGGCCCGCACGAAAGGCGTCACGACTTGGGAACTGTCTCCAGGAGCTGCCCGGTGAAAATGCAATACCGGTGAAGATGCCGGTTACCTGCGGCTAGACGGAAAGACCCCGGGAGCTTTACTGTAGCTTCTTATTGTTTTATCGTTTTGCATGCGTAGCATAGTGGGGAGGCTTTGAAGTCCGCCTTTCGGGGCGGGTGGAGCCAACAGTGAAATACCCATCTTGCGAAATGATAAATCTAATCCGCCTTGGGCGGAGACAGTGGGAGGCGGTCAGTTTTAGTGGGGCGCTAGCCTCCTAAAGAGTAGCGGAGGCGTTTAAAGGTCAGCTAGCTCCGGATGGAAATCGGAGCGGTCGTGTAAAGGCACAAGCTGGCTTAACTGCGAAGTAGAAAACGGGAAGATCATCAACCAAAAGTTACCCCGGGGATAACAGGCTGGTAGGGCCCGCGAGTCCATATCTACGGCCCTGTTCGGCACCTCGATGTCGGCTCATCTTATCCTGGGGCTGAAGAAGGTCCCAAGGGTCTGGCTGTTCGCCAGTTAAAAAGGTACGTGAGCTGGGTTCAAACCGTCGTGAGACAGGTTGGTCCCTTTCTACCGCAGGCGTCGAGTCTTGAGGAGATTTATCTCTAGTACGAGAGGACCGAGATGAACGAACCTCTGGTGTACCAGTTGTCGTGCCAACGGCATCGCTGGGTAGCTATGTTCGGCTAGGATAAGCGCTGAAAGCATCTAAGCGCGAAGCCAACTCCAAGATGAGGACTCAAAGATCCCTCCGAGATGAGGAGGTTGATAGGCTCCAGATGTAAGTCCCGCAAGGGATTCAGTCGAGGAGTACTAATGATCACAACGCAATATTCCTGGCTGGCAATTAGTGATTGCTTTCTTTATGAGAGGTTATACCCATTGTAAGGGGTCTATACTGGGAGTGCTCCACCTGTTCCCATTCCGAACACAGAAGTGAAATCTTCCAAGGCCGATGGTAGTCGCAAGGCGAGAGTAGGTAGGCCCCCTACAATGCGTGTAACCTCTTTTGTTTTTGCCCGCAACGCCCCTGTTTGGACTTGCCAGAAGGGGGGAGGAATCGTATAATAAAGAAATGCGGGGGGTGTTTTCGAAAAGAAAATTAGTAATTGGGGCTATGGTGCTCCTTTTTCTTTTCTCGCTCAACCTTATTTCTCCTCAGGTCAGAAGCGTTGTCATCTCCGTATCTTTGCGCATTCAAACTCCTCTTTGGCAAGCAGGCGATATCGTCGCTACATTTTTCGGCGGAGGCCGACTGCGAGTGGAAAACGAAACTTTAAAGCAAGAAAATTTTGCCCTTCTTCAGCGGCTGGTTTCGCTTCAGTATGTTGAAAAAGAGAACGAGGAGCTACGAAGCATGATGGGATTTGGGCTGGCAGAAGAATTCGAAATGGTGCTCGCCGAGGTTGTCGGGAAAAATCTTATGGAGGATGTTATTACCGTGCGGGCAGGAAAAAATCAGGGAGTTCGGGAGGGAATGCCGGTTGTCGCGGCAAGCAACGTTGCAGTGGGCAGGGTGGTAGAAGCATTTCCAAATCATGCTCGCGTACAGCTCATTACTGCCAACGGAAGCCGGCTGGACGCCAAAGTCCGCGAAACCCAAGCGGCGGGCGTAGTGCGGGGGCAGGGCGGCTCAAAACTTTTGTTTGATGTGGTTCCGCGCGAGGACGAACTCCAGGTAGGCGACCTCGTGGTTACCATGGGCGAAGTGTTCCCCAGGAACTTGCTGGTGGGTCAAGCGCAGGAGATTTTTAAAAGCGGGACGGACGATTTTCAGCGGGCGTCCCTGGAGCCCTTCTTGAACATAAAGTCCTTGGAAACGGTGTTTGTGATTACTTCTTTGCGTCCATGATAAAGCAGGTATTTGGCATCCTCCTTTTGCTTTACACTTTTGCCCTTTTGCAGATGAGCTTTTTTACGCGCCTCTTTCCCAACGGGTGGATTCCCAACCTTGTTATGCTGAGCGTAGTATTTCTGAGCATATTTGAACGGCGGGACTCTTACGCGAGCTTCGCGGCGGCGCTCTTTAGCGGTTTCTTGCTGGATATTTTTTCCGGGGGTATCATAGGATTCTGGTCTTTGACGCTTCTGGTTATTTCCCTGTTAATTAAGTTTGTATTGGAAGAATATGTTCGGCTTCCCATTCCTAAAAAGTTTTAGAGGATTTCGCATCAAGCGATTTAGGAGCGAGATTGAATTTCAGGATGTTTTCTTGGATAAGTTTGTGGCAGAACGAGGAACGGCTTTCAGAGAGTACGCGGAGCAATGGTTGGAAGTTCCGCTTTCCCGATGGTTGCTTTGGGGACTCTATGTCTGTTTTATCGCGGTGACTTTGGCGTTTTTCGCTAGGTCCTTCTATTTGCAGGCGTTCGCTGGAGACGAGCTTGAAAGGAAGGCGCAGGAGAATGCCATTCGGAGCGTGCCGATAGCTTCAGATCGGGGGGTCATCTACGACAACTTTGGCGCGCAGTTGGTGTTTAACAAATCAAGCTTTGATTTTGTGTGCGACAAGCGCGATTTACCCGCAGACCGCACCGAGAAAGAGCGCATTTTGCGGAGGGCCTCGGACATTTTGAATATTCCGTTCGCGGATTTGAAGGCAGAGTTCGACAAAACGTCAAATCCAAAGTTCTTGCTTGTGCAGAATCTTTCGCACGAGCATCTTGTCGTGCTGGAAACGCGGGCGGAGGAGTTGGAGGGCTGCGAAATCCAAAAAAATACGATTCGCGAGTATGCTGCAGGTCCCACGCTCTCTCACATTCTTGGCTATACGGCAAAGATTTCGCCCGAAGAGCTGAGGGAGCGTTCCGACTATTTCGTAACCGATCAGATCGGCAAAACGGGAATTGAGAGGGCTTATGAAACCGAATTGCGCGGAGTGCCGGGGAAGATATTGACGGAGAAAGACGCGCTGGGGAGGGTGGTGAAAGAAGGAGGGGAGATTGCTTCCTTTCCTGGAAAAAGTTTGGTGCTTTGGCTTGATTTTGGGCTTCAGCAGAAATTGAAAGAGGCGTTGGAGGATACGCTTTCCCGCATTGGAGCGAAAAAGGCGGTGGCCGTGGCCTTGGATCCTGCCACCGGAGGAGTCCTTTCTTTGGTGAGCATCCCCGGCTTTGACAATAACCTGTTTTCCCGCGGCATTACCCACGAGCAGTACGAAGAAATCGTCTCCGACCCCTTGAACCCATTATTCAACCGGGCAATTGCGGGGAACTACCCTGCGGGTTCCACCATAAAGCCCTTGGTGGCGTCGGCTGCGTTGGAAGAACATATCATTGATCCTGATAAGAAGATACTTACGCGGGGATATATTGAAGTTCCTCATGCTTACGACCCTGACATTGTATATCGGTTTCCCGATTGGAAAGACCACGGCTGGGTTGATATGAGGGATGCCATTGCCGTTTCCAGTAACGTGTATTTCTACACCATTGGCGGAGGGTTTGAAGATCAAAAGGGGCTTGGGCCAACGCGGCTCAAAGAGTATCTTACGAAATTCGGTTGGGGCTCTAAAACCGGGATAGACCTGCCGGGTGAAGGGAAGGGTCTTGTTCCGGATCCTGAATGGAAAAGGAGGGTAAAGGGGGAAGGCTGGTGGGACGGGGACACCTATTTGTTTTCCATTGGACAGGGCAATGTGCTGGCTACCCCTTTGCAGGTGGCTGCTTCTTTTGTGCCTCTCGCAAACGGGGGGAAGCTGTACAAACCCCAAATGGTAAAAGAGATTGTAGAAACCGGGACAGCATTCCCTCCAGTTGTCATTCGCGAGGGAATCATAGATAAAGAGAATATAGAGGTGGTGCGCGAGGGAATGCGTCAGGCAGTCAAGTGGGGATCTGCGGTTTTGCTGAATCAGCTGTCCGTATCGTCTGGCGCAAAAACAGGCACTGCGCAAACCGGAAGAAAAGACGCGCAAGGGTTGGATTATCTCTATAGCTGGGTTACGGTGTTCGCACCTTATGAAAATCCCAAAATCGTGTTAACCGTGATGGTGGAAGACGCAAAAGAGGGCAGTTTGGCGGTGTTGCCCGTAGCGAAAGAAGCGTTGGAATGGTACTTCACAAAATAATTTATTATGGCAAAGTTTGTTACCGAAGAGGGACTCGAAAAACTTAAGAAAGAACTTGAGCATCTCAAGACAACAAAGCAAAGAGAGGTTGCCGAGCGCTTGCGGAGAGCAATCGCGCATGGCGATTTGTCTGAGAATTTTGAATATGCAGATGCAAAAGACGAGCAAGCGATGCTCCAGGCGAAAATCTCCAAGCTCCAAGAAGAAATTCGCGAGGCAAGAGTAGTTGGAAAGGCGACGGCATCGGATCAGATTCGTATCGGCTCTACCGTTCATTTGGAGGGGTCTGAGATACAAACTCTCCAAATTGTTGCTGCAAACGAAGCTGATCCTTCTCGAGGGAAGATATCTGCCGAATCACCAGTCGGCTCCACACTTTTAGGCAAAAAGAAGGGAGATGCAGTGGTCATTGAAACCCCCGGCGGAGCACAACCCTGCAAAGTCCTTGACATTTCGTAGAGTTGTGATATATTAGGAATCAGCCTGTCTCCCGTACATTTATCCCTCATAAGGAAAGAAGGAGGAACAAGGATGCTTAAGGAATTGGTTGAGTCCGTTCTTGGTTATAACAAAGACCATAGCCCTGGCAAGGCGCTGGGCGTGGCTATGGCCTCGCTGATCCTGGCTGACATGGGGGAGAGCGGGGTTGAAGACGAGGAGTTTCGAAGCGTCATCAATCTCGGAACATTGGAGCGCCGATGCGGTGAATTCCTTAAGGAGACGGGACTCGTCCTCCGGGCGGTTTCAAAAACCTCCGGAACCGTCCTATCTTCTCGGGAAACAGTGGGCGAGATCACGAACGCCTACGCCAGAATTGATATCGTTGACTGGCGTAAGTTTGTGGTCTATCTACAGACCGAGGGCGACGCGGAAGGCGTCGCACTGTTCTTGGGGAAGTTACTGATGCCCCAGATCCACTTCGCCTATGCGCCGACCGAAGAGGTATTCCTCGAGATAGTATCAGGAGGAGATGCTATCGTTGAGGCGTGCGAACGCCTTGGTGTGGCCGAGGCAACGGAACTGGGGAAAGTTCTCTCCATCATGAAAGCAGGGTACTTGCGAGAGTACCTGATGGTAAAGAGAAGCGGCCTTCTCCAGAAGATTGGCGAGGGCTTTGGTCCCAGCAACTGGCATACGGATGCCAATCCCGGTTGGTACCGGGAAAAGTGGGACAAAGCATTGATTCTTCTGGAACAAGTTTCTGCGAATCCGAGTGCTGCTCCGCTCGCATCGTCGCTCCGGGCGCATCTGCGCGAAAGCGCAGCGCACGCAAAGGGCGACCTCCCGAACGTTTCCTGCTATGCTGCCGAGCAAAAGGAAGCGTTCGATCGAATCCTGGACGACGTGCTCGTTCAGGTGTAGTGTCCCTCAAAGCCGCATGGGTTTACCCCCCCCGATGAGTCATCATTGGGGGGGGTAATTTTAGCCACGATTTGTGCTGGAATGTGCTGGGACTGTCCTAGCACATTGAGCTGTGGTATAATATAGGATATATGCCGCGCAATGCGAGAAAATTTAAAATAGAAGTCGGCGCCTTCTACCACGTAGTTAAAAGAGGCGTTAATCGCGAAAATATTTTTCGAAGCAAACAGGATTACTCTCGATTTATCTTCGGCTTAGAGTTATTTAATAGTGTTCAGCCGATCAATTTATGGGCGCTCCTTTCGCGTAGCGGGGACAGTCCTAGCACAGAAAGCGCGATAGGGGTAGGGAAACGGGTGCGGCGGGCACGCGAAAATAAGGGGAAACCCATTGCGGAGATACACGCGTTTTGCCTTATGCCAAACCACATTCATCTCATACTCCGTGAAATTAGAGAGGGCGGTACCTCTGATTTTATGAGAAAACTTGGCGGGTTTTCCAGTTATTTTAATAAAAGACATAACCGGACTGGCCCGCTTTTTGAGGGAAGGTTTAAAGCCGTCCCCATACAAAGTGATGAACAGTTAGCAAATATATTTCGATACGTGCATACAAACCCCGTGGAGCTTTGGGAGCCCAAATGGAAAGAATTCCAAGTTGAGAATCCGAGAGAGGCCATAAAAAAGTTAGAGAGTTATAGGCCAAGCAGCTATCTTGACTATATTGGGAAAGAAAATTCTCCTCCTTTTATAACAAAGGACTTCTTCCTTGAATTTTTTGGAGGCGAGAAAAATTGTAAATTAGCCGTGGAGGACTGGATTAAGTTTAAGGCGCATGGCTCTGCGATGGAAACAAATATGCTGGAATGAGCTAGGACAGTCCTAGCACAGAAGTCCCAGTACATCCTGTGTTTTTGACCAGAGAGGGGAAATGGCGTAAGATAAAGAAATATGGCGACGATTGATGAGATGAAAAAGGAAAGGACGAGGAAGCTTCAGGCCATGCGCTCGGCGGGGGAGACGGTCTACCCTGCGCAAGCTAAGAGAACGCATACGGCTTCGGAGGCGCTTGGCGACTTTGCAAAACTTTCAAGGGCGAAAAAAGAAATTTTTTTGGTTGGGCGCATCCGCGCGGTACGAGGCCACGGTGGCTCCACATTTTTGAACATTGAGGACGGCACGGGAAATATTCAGGCGTATCTCAAAAAAGATAGAGTGGGCGTACAGACGTACGATAAGTTTTTGGATTTTTTTGATATTGGAGATTTTGTTCAGGTACGAGGAGTGCTGTTCAAAACAAAAAAAGGAGAAAAAACCCTTGAGGTTTCAGATTACCGGATTCTTGCAAAGTCGCTTTTGCCGTTGCCCGAAAAGTGGCATGGGCTTCAAGACGAAGAAGAAAGATTCCGCAAGCGGTATCTCGACCTGATTTTCAATAAGGAGGTTCGCGAGAAATTTGAAAAGAGGACGCGCATTGTACAGGAGCTCCGCGCGTTTTTGAATGGCGAAGGGTTTTTGGAAGTGGAAACGCCGGTTTTACAGCACATATATAGTGGAGCAGATGCCAAGCCCTTTACCACGCATTTAAACGCGTTTGATTTGGATATGTATCTGCGCATTTCTCTTGAGCTTCCGCTTAAGCGCTTCATTGTGGGCGGATTTGAAAAGGTGTATGAAATTGGTCGCGTATTTCGCAACGAAGGGGTGGACCGCCAGCACAATCCTGATTTTACGATGCTGGAATTTTATTGGGCGTATGCAGATTATAAGGATATGATGAAGTTTACCGAGAAGATGTTTGGGCATCTCCTCAAGCAGTTGTTCGGCCTGCCTGCCGGCGAGGCAGGGAAAACCACCATTGAGTATGAGGGGAAAGAGTTGGACTTTAAAGCCCCGTGGCCAAGAGTTGAATACGGTACGCTGATAAAAAAATACACCAAGCTTGATATTGACTCTTTGAACCGCGACGCTCTCGCGAGGGAAGCGGGAAAGTTGGGCATATCTCCGGAAGCCGTCTGGAGCAAAGGGAAGATTGTGGATGAACTTTACAAGAAATACTGCCGGCCGAAAGTGTGGGAGCCGACATTTGTTATCCACCATCCTTCAGAAATGTTCCCGCTGGCAAAGGCGAGGGAGGAGAATCCAGAGCAGGCAGAAACCGTCCAGTTGCTCGTGGGAGGAGGATGGGAGCTTGTGAAGGCGTATTCAGAGCAGAACGATCCCGGTGCGCAGAGGAAAGCGTTTGAGGAGCAGGAAGGTTTGTTCCGGAAGGGTTTGGAAGACGCGCAGAGGATGGATGCCGATTTTGTAGAGGCCTTGGAGTACGGCATGCCTCCGACCGCTGGTTTTGGCATGGGCATTGATCGCCTTGTTGCCCTGCTCACCAACACCCACTCCCTCCGCGAAGTCATCTTATTCCCGATGATGAAACCTCGGGGGTAGACAGAACGCAAGAAATAGTGTATAATATTCCCAGCTTATTCTTAAAGGAAAGGGAGGTTTCTTATGGGAGAAGCCGAAGAATCCTCCCTCGAGCAAAGGGAGGAAGAGCGTCAGGAAGAGCTCCGGCGATATGTGCTGCAAGAGGCATGGGATTGGACCCATCTTTCAAACTGCCTCGACAAGCGGCTCGGAGCTATACTAGTGAAGGACGGCCGTATTATCGGGAGGGGTTCAAACCTCTGTGCGCCTCCTCCATATGGGTACGGGGATGTTCTTCCGTCTTGTCCTCGCCGAAACTCAGTGCGAGGAACAAACCGGAAGAAGTGCCGCGGCTTCCATGCGGAGATCTTTGCGTGCCTTTCGGTACGCAGAGATAAGCATGGGATGTCCATTCCCGTAACCCCCGCAGATTACGCCAGGTTCGCCTGGCATCAATTCGACGGGGAAAAGAAGGGCGCCCGAACTCGGCGCGTCCTCCAAGGACGCTTTACCGAGGAGGATCGAGAGCGTCTGCATGGAGCAGAGCTGTACTTGGTAGGCGTTGCTTACGTGTGCGACGTCTGTCAATGGTTGCTCGATTGGCTTGGGGTGACGATCCACGAGAACAACATCATCCCCCCGGTTCTTTCTATCGTGGAGCGAAAGCAAACATAAGCCCCCCCAATAGGGTTTTCCCTGGGGGGCTTCGTCTTCTACAAAAGGGCGAATTATGATACTCTAAAAGAATATGTTGGACATTAAGTTCATCAGAGAAAATCCGGAGAAGGTGAGGTATGGAAATTAAGATAATCAAAGAAAATCGCCCGATACGCAGGGAAGAATTAAGCGAGATGGCGAGAGATATGTTTGGAGATATGGTAAAGGCGGTGGTGGATGTAGAACAGGGGATTATGGCTGTAGGAGGAGAGTTTCATTCTGAAGAGGAGGTAGTGCTTATGGAAAAAGAGGGATCAAAACGAGAACATACGTGGGGCATTAATTTTTATCCAGAAAATCCCAATGAAGAATTCATTGAATTTGACTCTATGGTAAATATAAAACCTTCGTTTGGGAATCGTTCTCGAAACATAGAAGATCCAGCGATTCATCAAAAGATTAAAGAAATTGTAAAAAAGTTAGTAAGTGAATGAATACCATTTTGCATAAAAACGCGGTTGCTGGAAAGTGGTTTACCTTATCTGCAGCCGAGCAAATGGGGAATATTGGCAGTGAAGTTGAAAGAGCCGAAAAATGGCAGGGGAAAGATGCGCAGTCTTTTCAGAGCGCAACAGACAGGGCACTTGAGCTTTTTGACTTAACACTTGCAGATCCCCGCTGGAGAAGGCAAGCGAGATTGCGAGAAATTGCGCTTGCTCGAGAGTTGTTTTGCGATGCGGTTGCGGGCGGTAAAGAATACGGAGCTAGCTTAAAGGATATGGATAATTATTTTCTTCCTTTCGCACTTGCCGCAAGAAAGGATGTTTAGATATGTTAGACATTAAATTTATTCGGGAAAATCCGGAGGCGGTGAAAGAGGGATGTAAAAAGAGAGGGGTTGAGTGCGATATCAACAGGATTTTGGAGCTGGATGAGAAAAGGCGAGAACTGCTTCAGAGGATCGAAGGGTTGAAGACGCGACAGAATAAACTCGGGAGAGAGAATGTTGAAGAGGCGAAGAAGCTAAAGGAAGAAATTAAATTGCTGGAGCCGCAGTTAGAGGAAGCTGAAGGAGGCTTGAAAGCGGCATCGGCTCAATTGCCAAATATGCCCCTTGAAGATGTGCCGGTCGGAGATGAACCCGCGAATGTGGTGCTACGACAGTGGGGGAAAGTTCCAAAATTTAGTTTTGAACCGAAAGATCATCTTGAACTTGGCGAGGCGCTGGATATTATTGACGTGAAGCGCGCGGCAAAAGTTTCTGGCGCGCGCTTTGGATATCTGAAAGGAGAAGCTGTGCTTCTGGAGTTTGCCCTGGTGCAATTGGCAATGCAAGAAGCTATCAAAGAAGGGTTTATTCCCATAGTACCACCCGTGTTCGTGAGGTCAGAAGTTATGCAGGCGATGGGTTATGTGGATACGCCAGAGGATTTGGCCGAGCGGTATTTTTTTGAAAAAGAGGGCCTATTCCTAGTGGGAACCGCGGAGCAATCAGTTGGCCCCATGCACGCAGGCGAGGTATTAGAAGAAAAAGAATTACCCCGAAGATATGTTGCCTTTTCCACGTGTTTCCGTGGAGAAGCGGGCTCCTACGGAAAAGATACGAAAGGAATTTTACGCGTGCACCAGTTTGATAAAGTGGAGTTGTTCAGTTTTTGCCATCCTAAAAAGTCAAAGGAAGAACATAAGTTTTTGGTGGAATTTGAAGAAAAACTCTGGCGGGAATTGGAAATTCCTTATCAGGTGGTCCAGCTCGCAGTCGGAGATATGTCTCGTCCTTCAGCTTCTACTATAGATATTGAGGCGTGGTTGCCAGGGCAAAACAAATATCGCGAAGTAAGTTCTGCGTCCAATACCACCGATTTTCAAGCGCGCCGGCTGAATATTCGGTATAAAACCAAAGAAGGAAAGCCGGAGTTCGTGCATATGCTTAACGCAACCGGCCTGCCCATCGGCAGAACAATTATCGCGATTTTGGAGAATTATCAGCAAAGAGACGGATCGGTGAAAATTCCGAAAGCCCTCCAAAAGTATGCGGGAAAAGAAAGAATCGGTTAATGGGACGCAGATAAACTATAAGGTTGCAGGAGAGGGCAGGCCTCTCCTGATTTTGCATGGGTGGGGAAGTTCGTCCGATTCTTGGGTGAAAGTCGCAGAGCTGATTGCAGAGAAAGGGTATGCAGTGATTGCGCCCGACTTGCCCGGATTTGGGAAAACATCGGCTCCGTCTGCAGTGTGGGGAGTGGAAGAATACGCAGACTTCGTAAACGACTTTGCACAAAAGCTCGGATTGCGGAAATTCATTCTCACGGGACACTCGTTCGGTGGGCAGATGGCAATTCAGTTTGCCGTGCAGCATCCGGAAAAAGCAGAAAAACTTGTACTTCTTGCAGCTGCAGCCGTGCGCCGCACTCCCGGCGTGGCAAAAAAACTCGTGATGGCGGTAGCAAAGTCGGTGAGCTTTCTGTTGTATCTCGTGCCATTTGAAGATTTGCGTCATAACATAAAAAATGCATTGTACATGGCAATTCGGAGGCCGGACTATATGAAGACGCAGGGTATTATGCGGGATGTGTTCAAAAAAGTTATCACGCAGGACCTAACTGCAAAATTTTCCAAAATATCTGTTCCAACGCTTATTATCTGGGGCGACAAAGACGAGATGACTCCCGTGCAGGATGCCTATTTAATGGACGAGCTTATTCCCAATTCTAAGCTCGAAGTTATTGAAGGAGGTAAACACGCCTTAAATTTTCAAATGCCAGAAAAATTATCCGTTTCTATTACACAATTTCTTGGGTCTTCATGATTTGGCTGACACGGCAAATAAAGTGGGTTTTCTTTTGGATTTATCTGTGGCAGCTGAAAGAATATCACACAGGTCGTTTTTTGGCACATTTTCAAACCGATCAGGGCAAGAAGCTCCTTTTTCATCCTCTTTCATTCGTAAAAGTTCTCCTTTTGCTTGATTTTGTCGGTGTTCTTGCGGTGCGCATGTTTCAAGAAGAGTTGTTGTCTCAAAACAATACCGTGTTTGTATTGGTTCTTGTCGCTTTTGGTGTTGGCATATTCGCAACATTTCTTCTCTATACGGTTGAAGCGATTAAGGCAGTTTTGGATTCGATGCGCAAGCGCCTTAAGATGCCGGTATTCACCAAAAAAACGCTGGTGCTTGTGATTCTTGGAGTTGGCGCTCAAATTGCCTTTTACGGAGTTCTTACTTTCACAGATGTTTCGGTGAGTACGTTTTTCCTTGGGAGAGAGGTATTTGTCTTTACTGCTTCATCCGTGTTTTCTGGCCTTTTACTTTTTGACCTTCTCACGCCGTTTGTGGTATCCGGTATCGTGCTTGGATTTCAGCCCTTTGCCGTGATGGGCCGCAACAGGATACTATCTAAGGCGAAAGAAAGGCGGGCAAAGATGAAAAATCTCAAGGTTATTGGAATTACCGGAAGCTATGGGAAAACCAGCACAAAAGAATTCTTGGCGCATATTCTGGGGCAGAAATATCAGGTGCTTAAAACTCCAGAGCACGCAAATTCAGAGGTGGGTATAGCGCGCACGATTCTGCGCAATCTCACCGACGAGCACGACGTGTTTGTGTGCGAAATGGGCGCCTACAATAAAGGCGGAATAAAGCTATTGGCAGAAATCGCAAAGCCGCAGATTGGTATTGTAACTGGCGCGAATGAACAGCATTTGGCCACATTTGGCTCAATGGAGAACCTGTTGTCGGCAGAAGGCGGAGCAGAGTTGGTAAAAGCATTGCCGAGAGGCGGCATAGCGATTCTCAATGGAGCTAGTCCGAAGCTCAAAGAGCATCTCGCGCGTCTCAAAAGGGCCGGGGAGGGAGTAAAGTTTATTGTTGCTACAGAAGACATAAGAGCAGGGGATGTAAGGGTAGAAAAAGAACGACTCTCATTTCGTATCGAAGGAGTGACATTTGCAGTGCCTGCGTATGGCGCCCATAATGTGCAGAATTTATTGCTTGCCATAGCCGCGGCGCGAGCGCTGGGGATGGGGTTGAAAGAAATTGCAAAAGCTTTGGAATCAATGCCATTGGAGCTAAGCGCATTGAAAGTGAAAAAGGTTGCAAGTGGCGCTACGGTTATTGACTCCACCTATTCTGCCAATCCAGACGGAGTGATTGCGGATTTGGAATATCTGAATTTATACGAAGGCAAGAAAATTTTGGTGATGCCTTGTTTGATAGAGCTGGGAAAGGCATCTCAGGAAGCGCATAGGAAAATAGGAGAGAAGATTGCGCAAGTGTGCGATCTCGCCATCATCACAACGGGGGAGTGCTTGGCCAGCGTAAAAGAGGGCGCGGCGGGACAGAGCGACAAAATCTTTTATATGGGGAATGCGCAATATATATTTGATAAGATAAAAGAGATTGTGGAAGAAAGAGGTGCGATTTTGCTGGAAGGCGGAAAAGAAAGCCGAACCCAGCTCCAACTTCTTGCGCTTCTGAACAAAAATGATTAGGCCAATTTCCATATCATTGTCTCCGAATACGGAGTCAGACGACATTTGGTTGGCTTTTCGATTGTTGTTCCAGTCGTGGCAATGGCGCAGAGGGCGCGCGCCTGAACTTCTCGAGCAAGCGTTCGCAAAACGCTTGGGAGCGAAGCACGCATTTGCGTTTAACAGCGGGAGGTCGGCGTTCTTGGCTATTTTGGAGGGCCTGGGCCTGCAAAAGGGCGATGAAGTTCTCCTGCAGGCATTCACGTGCAACGCCGTGCCAAATCCGGTAATGTGGGCGGGGTTAAAGCCAGTGTATGTGGACTGTTCAGAAGACGACTTCAATATTGATATTGCGGACTTGGAACGCAAGATTACTCCCAAAAGCAGGGTCGTTGTTGTGCAGCACACGTTTGGAATGCCCGCAGACATAGATAGCGTGCTTGAAATTTGCAAAAAACATAATCTTATCTTGATTGAGGACTGCGCGCATGCGCTCGGTGCGAAATACAAGGGAAGAGAAACAGGTACGTTCGGGAAAGCGGCATTTTTCAGTTTTTCCCGAGACAAAGTAATTTCTTCGGTGTACGGTGGCATGGCAACGACGAACAACGAGGAATTAGCGCAAAAAATTCGCACATATCAAGAAAAAATAGGATATCCCTGTTGCTGTTGGATTTTCCAGCAGCTTTTGCATCCTCCTCTTATGAATTGGAAGATTCTGCCCACATATCGCATATTCGGGAAATATCTCCTTATTGTTTCCCAATGGCTGCATATTCTTTCCAAAGCCGTGCACTGGAAAGAGAAAAGGGGATTGAAACCCTCGTATTTCCCCAAGCGTCTGCCAAACGCCCTTGCTCTTCTGGCGCTTCACCAGTTTAGAAAGCTTGAACGGCTTAACAAACATCGGCAAGAAATCGCGGAATTTTACTCGCGAGAATTAGTTGATACTAAGTACAAAATACCTGCCTGCGCAGTCAGGCCAGATACGAAATACAAGGAGGGCAGCATTTTCCTCCGTTTTCCTGTCCGACATCCCGACGCGCACACAATTATCAGGAAGGCGTGGCAGCAAAACCTGTTGATAGGGGATTGGTATACCACCCCCATTGCTCCGCAAGATACGCAGATTGATAAAATGCAGTATGAAAAGGGCAGTTGTCCAAAGGCGGAAAAGCTGGCGCAGAGTACGTTCAATCTTCCTACGCACATTGGTATAACAAAAGAAGACGCCAGAGAAATTCTTGCGCTTCTCGCTTACTGGAGGTAATTTCAAAAGGGTGGAGCCGCATACAAAGGTACGCGGCTCATGCGGAGGCGGGGATACGTTAGAGAAAGAGGTTATCTCCTTTCTGCGCCAGAATGCGGCAGTATTCTTTTTTCCCGTCCCGAACAGTGAGGGTGAGGGTTGCGCCGTCTTTGAGGGCGCGAAGTATCTCGCGGATGCGCTCTCGATCCACCGATTGCTCTTTCGCGCTACTTACCAGAAGTAGTTCACCTACGGTATCGTTCCCGACATTGCGGGCTTCCCCTATAACAAGAATCATTGCGATCCCTCCCGAAGTTGCTGTAATGAGTATAGAGGAGAGAAGAGCGGGCGTCAAATGCATTATAATTATATCCTTTGAGACATGGGAATTCGAGAAATACAACATAAAGGAGAATGGGAGGCATTTCTTATGCAGTGTGCGGAAAAGACATTCCTGCAATCGTGGAATTGGGGGGAGTTTTGGCAGAAAATAGGAAAGATTTGGAGGTTGGGAATATATGATGGCGATACCTTGCTTGGGATTGCCTTAATTGCGAAGATTCGGGCCCGACGGGGCACATTTCTCTTAATTCAGCACGGCCCGGTTCTAAAGAATTCTGATAGCAAAATCTTGCAGGTATTTTTAGGAGAGCTTAAGTGGATTGCGAAAGAGGAGAGAGTGAGCTTTATTCGGATGAATCCTTTACTGAAGCAGACAGAAGAAAATGACGCGTTGCTCAAAAATCTTGGATTTAGATTGGCATCGATGCACGCAAATGCGTATGACGCGACTTGGAAACTCGATCTTGTCCTTCCGGAAGATGGGCTTTTCGGTAGCATGCGAAAAACCACGCGCTATCTCATACGACAAGCACAGAAAAACAGCGATATTACAATTGAGAAAAGCGATGGAATTGAAGATATAAGCAGATTCGCTGCGCTTACCCGGCAGGTTGCGAAACGCCAGCAATTTGTTCCGTTTTCGGAGGAATACATTAAAAACGAGTTTGAGGTTTTCGCAAAAGACGGCAAAGCCCTTTTGATTTTTGGGAAATATAAAAAAGAATATGTTGCAGGTGCGCTCGTGATTTTTTGGTCGAGGATTGGATTTTACCATCAGGCGGCTTCTTTGTCTGAATACGCGAAATTTTCCCTACCGTATCTCGTGCAGTGGGAAGCGATAAAAGAGGCGAAACGGCGGGGGTGCAAACTTTACGATTTTTGGGGATATGTGGATCCTGACAAACACTCTTCGCATCCATGGGCAGGCCCCACTCGGTTTAAAATGGGGTTTGGCGGTAGACCCTACGAATACATAAAAACGCAGGATTATCCCTTATCATGGAAGTATTGGCCGACTGCGATATTTGAAATGATGCGGGCAAGGCGAAGGGGATTATGAAACGATACAAGCCACATAGGAGATTGAGGCCAAAACGGGCGCGCCTCAAAAAGATCTTTCAAAACAAAGTTTTTTGGTATGGCGCGCTTGGGGCACTGGCTTTTGTCGGAGTATTATACGGAATATTTTTCACGCCGCTTTTCCGCATAGAGAATATTGAAATTGAGAGCAATGAGAAAATATCTACAGAAGATCTGCGTCGTGTTGTGGAGGCCAATCTTTCAAGGAGAGTCCTCTTCTTTTCTCTGAATCATTTTCTCCTCTTAGATAAGGAAGTGGCGGGCGCCGCCATTGAACAGGCGTTTCCCGAAGCAGAATCGGTCGCGGTGGAAAAGAGATTTCCCGACGGCGTGCTGATACGCGTGCAGGAGCGCCAGGGGATTGCCGTGTGGTGCCAGCAGAGAACCTTGCAGGTGCAAAGCGAGGACTCGGAAGAGGAAACGACGCGCCCCATCCGCCAATGCTTCGCCCTTGATGAGCACGGGGTTATCTTTGAGGAGCGGGAGTCGGAAAGGGAAGTTATTTTTTCTGCGGAGAATGGAGAGGCGGCGTTGGGCGACATCGTGGTGGATCCGGTCACCCTTGAACGCACGAGACAATTTCAAAAAGGTGTAGATGCGTTTCCTTTGTTTTCGCAGGTTGGGCTTCGCGTATTGTCTATGCACATTGTTTCCAAAGAAAGAGTACACGCAAAAATTTCTGAAGGGTGGGAAATATATATGAATCCCGAGGAGAAGGTTGATTGGCAGATTGCCAAAGCCAAGCTTGTGTTAGAGCAAGAAGTGCCCTTTCAGCGCCGGCCCTTTTTGGAATATCTGGATCTTCGCTTTGGCGACCAGGTCTACATTAAATACCGTTAGCTACTCTATGTGGTAAATGAAAATGGACTTTCCGGCGCGGGCAACGGGGATATATTGCTGAAGCCAACCGTAGTAACCGGTGGGTTGGTCAAAACTCGCGGCTGGTTTGGCGGTGCCGCCCATAAGCTGGTTTGCCGAAACCGCCACCCACCCCTCGACTTCGCTCGGGGTAAATCCCTCTTCCCTCGGATTTAATGGAATATATTTCTCGCCGAGCCAATACGCGGGGTCTTCTCCGCCAAAATAATCAAGGCGGAGTTTTTGTATTTGGTTTGCTTTCACAAACGCGAGCAAGTGATAGAAATCTTGTCCCCAGTCGTAATTTGAATCCACCGCAATTTTGTATCCGTTTTTTGTGCCGCCGGCAAGTTCGTTGTAATAGGAGATATAGTTTGGGGACGAGGAGAGCGAGGATCCGATATATGCGACAAAGAGCAAAACCAGCGCCACGGCGAATTTTCGCTTAGCCCGCGGAGCTGAGCGGCTGTTGGCGAATTCTTTTACGCCGTACACAACAAGTAAATACAGGAAGGGGAAGGTCGGCAGGAGGTGGCGTATTCCAATATTGAGGTTTCCTGTCATGGCAACAGCCCAGTATCCAACGATAAACAATCCAAAAGCGAATAGGGAGAAGTTGTTTTTCACCCATTCTGCTCCCTTTTTCTTTATACTCAAGATAAATCCCGCGAGTCCCGCGAGCATGAGGATATGAAGGGCGAGCGGTACCTTGAATAGATAGATGAGAGGGAAGTAATACCACCAGCCTCCGGCCTTTATGTCGCCGAGCAAGAATACGGTATTCCCGAACTGACCTCGCTGGGTTGCCATGAGAATACCGCGCGCGAATTGCGCAAACGCGCGAAACGGCGGCTTATCTGCCATCCAGATAACAGTTTGTTCATAGAGCGTCACTCCGCCGGGCTGCAAATCGGCTATGGTATCTCGTGCTTGGCGTTCGGCAGGATAATTGAGTAAGTGGAGTTGGTATATGGGTAAGATCAGGGCAAGCGCGACAATGCCTGCAAGAGCGGAAAGGCCCACATATTTCCCTATTGCGCGGACTTTCCCAAGAGAATTGGGGTGCAAGAATGCGTAAAAGAGCGTGATGATAGCAAAGAAGGGAAGTAAAAGCACCGCGCTGAATTTGAACAAGAGCGCGAGCGCTAAAGCAACCCCGGCTTTTCCGATGGCTCCTTTAGTGGGTTGTTTGAGGAACTCAAGCCAGAAGTACATCGCCACGAGCATCCCAAATGCGGAAGCGACATCCGTGGTTACAAGGTGGCCGTGTGCGAGAAAACTTGGAGAAAAGGCAAAAAGCGAAAGCACCAGCAAGGCCCAGTCATTTCCCAAGATTTTCCTCGCCCAGAAAAAAAGGAAAGCGCCGAGCGTGAGCAGGAGGAGTATCATGGGGAGGCGGGACCAAAAAATAATCTGTTTGGGGTCGTTCCCTGCCTCGCCGTCAAGCGGGCCCGACCGATAGAGAAATTCCTTTCCCAAATCAAACTGCACCCACCACGCGGGCGCTTCTGCCTCTTGCTTCCAGTTGGAGCTTTCCGCAGGGAAGTTGAGGTTAAGAAAAAGAAGGGGGAGCGCTGCGAGATCCTTCGCGAGCGGAGGGTGTTCTGGATTTAAACGGTAATCCTGTTGGGTAAGGTAAGAGTAGCCCGCCGGAATATGCGCTAGCTCGTCAAACGTAAGCGCGTCCTGCTTCATGCTGAAAAACGCCATGCCAGCCATGAGAGTAAGCAGGATAAAAGCCAGAGGGACAGCAAGACGATTTATCATAGGTGGTGTAAACTTGTTTTTGTATTGTAGCAGATAAACTTGCCCTAGTGTAGTATTTTAGCAATCGGGGGGCTTGACTGCTAATTTGGTTGTGGCTATAATGCAATTTGTATGGTGCTTTCCGAACGGCAGAAAGACATTCTCGGGAAAACCATTTTTGAGTATATCAACCGCGCGGAGCCGGTGAGTTCGGGCTGGCTTGAACAGCGTTACAATATGGAGGTGTCGCCGGCCACCATTCGCCTGGAGCTCTCCTATCTCACGGAAGAAGGATATTTGGAACAGCCCCATACTTCCTCGGGCCGCGTGCCCACCGATAGGGGATACCGCCTTTTCGTTGACGAGGGTCTGGAAAAATATGCCGACGAGGAAGGCGCGGGGGAGGACTCCGACTTTTCCGACTTGGCTCTTGCCTATTACCGCGATATCCTTTGGAAAGAAGGGTGGGAGGCGGTGTTGAGAGCGCCCGAATTTGCGCAAAACGAAGTGCTGCTGAACTTTACGAAATTTCTCACTGATGTTGAGCAAAATATTAAGAGAGCAAAGAGGGGCAAACCGCTTGAAATATATATCGGGAAAGAAAATCCCTTTTCAAATATCGGGGATTTTAGTATGATAGTGTGCGAATGCGATTTTGCAAGAGGCCAGCAGGGCTTTGTGGCCATCGTGGGGCCCAAGCGCATGCCCTACTACCGGAATGTCGGATTAATTCATTCTTTTGTAGATCTATGGGAAAAGCGGTTGAGATTGAAAAGATAAAAAAAGAACACGATGAGTACCTGGACGGCTGGAAAAGAGCGAAGGCGGATTTTCTGAATTACAAAAAGGAGGAAAACGAGAGGTTGCAAGCGGTGGCAGAGTACGCGAGAAGAGAATTGCTGCGAAAAATCCTGCGTATTTTAGATAATCTTGCGAGAGCGGAAAGAGAAATTGCAGAGGAGCAAAAAGATGATAAGTTCGTGAAAGGGTTTTTGCAGATTGTTTCTCAATGGAGGGAGTTTCTCAAAAGTGAAGGAATTGAGGAAATCGAAACCGTGGGCACACCGTTCAATCCCGAATTGCATGAAGCGGTGGAAGAAGTGGCGGGTGACCCTTCGACGGGCTCAGAGCAGAGAGAATCCGGCATGGTGGCAGAAGAAGTGGAGAAGGGGTATATGGTGCAGGGCAGGTTATTGCGGCCTGCGAAGGTAAAAGTAGTAAAATAAAACGTATATGGCAAAAATTGTAGGTATCGACCTCGGCACAACGTTATCGGAAATTGCGGTTGTGGAGGGCGGCGAGCCCAGAATTATTGAGAATAGGGAGGGTGGTCGTACCACGCCTTCGGTGGTCGCGCTGGCAAAAAACCGCGAAATTTTGGTAGGCGTGCAGGCGCGCCGTCAGCAAATCACAAATCCCAGGAATACCATTTTTCAAGTGAAGCGGCTTATCGGGCGCCGGTTTTTAGATCCTGAAGTTCAACGCGACAAAAAGCTCCTGCCTTATGAGATTCGAGAAGCTGCAGACGGGGGAGTAGAAATCAAGATGGGCGACCTGCCCGACGGCAAGACGGGGAAATGGTACAAACCCCCGGAGATTTCAGCTATGGTCTTGAGAAAACTCAAGCAGGACGCGGAAGAGAAGCTCGGCGAGAAAATTACCGAGGCGATTATCACCGTGCCTGCATACTTTGACGATAGCCAAAGAAAGGCGACAAAGGTTGCGGGGGAAATAGCCGGACTCGAAGTGAAGCGTGTTATCAATGAACCCACCGCGGCCGCTCTGGCGTATGGTTTAGACAAGAAGAAAGAGGAGCGCATTATCGTGTATGACTTTGGCGGAGGAACATTTGACATTTCCATATTGGAGGTTTCCCCAGAAACCATTGAAGTCAAGGCAACCGGAGGAGACACGCACTTGGGCGGAGAGGACTTTGATCAGAAGATTATGGACTGGCTCACCAGCCAGTACAAGAAAGACGAGGGCATTGATCTTTCCAAAGACGTCCTGGCGCTTCAGCGCCTGAAAGAAGCTGCGGAGCGAGCAAAAGTGGAGCTTTCCACCTCCATGGAAACGGAAATCAACCTGCCGTTTATCACTTCAGATGCTTCCGGGCCCAAACACCTGCTGTATAAGTTGAGTCGGGCGCAGCTGGAGGGGCTTGTGCAAGAATACATAGACAAATCCATTACGCTGGTTAAGCAAACGCTTCAGGAGGCAAAACTTTCTCCGCAGGATATTCAGGAGGTGGTGCTCGTGGGAGGACAGACGCGCATGCCCGCTATGCAGGAGGCGGTAAAGCGGCTGTTCCAAAAAGAGCCCAACAAATCCATTAACCCGGACGAAGTTGTCGCGATAGGTGCTGCCATTCAGGGGGGTATCCTGCGGGGTGATGTGCGCGATGTGCTGTTGCTTGACGTTACGCCCCTTTCTCTGGGCATTGAAACGCTGGGTGGAGTGAATACCATTTTGATTTCCAAAAACACCACGATTCCCACGACCAAAAGCCAGATTTTCTCCACCGCCGCGGATAATCAGACCTCCGTGGAAGTGCACGTGGTACAGGGAGAGCGGCCGTTGGCGCAGGACAACAAATCCCTCGGCAGATTTATCTTGGATGGAATTCCTCCGGCCCCTCGCGGTATGCCGCAGGTGGAGGTGAGCTTTGACATTGATGCCAACGGGATTTTGAATGTTACCGCCAAAGACAAGGCAACAGCCAAGAGTCAGTCCATACGCATTGAGGGGTCCACGGGAATTTCGGCAGAAGAAGTGGAGCGCATGAAAAAGGAAGCCGAACTGCACGCGATGGAAGACCGGAAGAGGCAGGAATTGATTGAAGTGCGCAACGCCGCAGATACCCTTATCTACACCAGTGAGAAAGCCCTGAAGGACGCGGGTGATAAAGTAGGTGAGGATGTAAAAAAAGAGGTTGGGGAAAAGCTGGAGGCATTGAGAAAGGCGAAAGACGGTGATAATATAGAAGAGATTAAACAAGCGACAGAACAACTTTCCAAGGTCTTGCAGAAAATAGGGGCCGCAATGTACCAGAATCCGCCTGCTGGCGGACAAGCGCAAAATCCCGGAGACCAAAAAGAAGAAGATAAAAAATGAAGGATTACTATCAAATACTCGGCATAAACAGAAACGCCTCTCAAGAAGAAATCAAAAAGGCGTACCGGAAGCTTGCCCACAAATATCATCCGGATAAAGGAGGAGACGAGCAGAAATTCAAGGAGATTAACGAGGCATATCAGGTGCTTTCAGACAGCGCAAAACGCGTGCAATACGACAGGTTTGGCAATGTGTTTGAAGGGGGCGCGCCGGGAGGCGATCAGGGGTTTGGAGGATTCAGGTGGGGGTGGGGGCCTTCAGGCGGCTCGCAGGCGGATTTTGAAGAGGGGCCCGGTTTCAGTTTTGATTTTCAGGATATCGGCGATATTTTTGACGAATTCTTCACCGGAGACCAGTCAGAACACCGCCAGGAAGCAAAGCGGGGGCGCGATATTGAGGTGGAGCTAGGGATTCCTCTGGAGGCCACGCTCCAGGCGCGGCAGGAGAAGATCTCCCTTTCAAAATTCATCGCATGTGCGAGGTGTCAGGGCGCGGGCGCGGAACCTGGCACTAAAGTGAACGAGTGTTTTTCCTGCCGGGGAACCGGAGAAGTGCAGCAGATAAAGCGCACCATTTTTGGCTCTTTCACGCGTCTCGGAACGTGTCCTGAATGTGCGGGCGAAGGTATGCGTCCGGAAAAGTCCTGCAACGTGTGCAAGGGCGAGGGAAGAATAAAGGGTTCTGAAGATGTGGTGGTGCTTATTCCAGCTGGAGTGGACATCAATCAGATATTGCGCGTGGAGGGGAAGGGGGATGCGGGAAGGAAGAGAGGAAGGGCAGGGGATTTGTATATTCGCATTCAGGTAAAGCCGCATTCCCAGTTTCAGCGAAAAGGAGATGATGTGCATGCGACAGTCCCGATTCTTTTTTCCCAAGCGGCGTTGGGAGATACAGTTGAGATACCCACGCTTGAGGGAACGAATGCGCTTTTGGATATACCTGCCGGAACTCCATCCGGCACCGTGCTGAAAGTAGCAGGAAAGGGGATTCCGCATTTTTCCGGCATCGGAAGGGGAAATATGTATGTGAAGGTTGACGTGAAAATCCCCAAGCGTCTCACCGAAGAACAGAAGAAACTTCTGAAAAAGTTGAGAGAAGAAGAAATGTAGACGTGAGATTCTTCCGATATACAAACGAACGAGTCCGGAAGCGTTACGCCGCCGGACTCTTTGTTTTTGCCCTCTTATCTGCCCAGATCCCCCGGGCTACCCGCCATACTTCGGGCGGTACTATAAGATCCCCCCATTGGAGAATAGCCCCTCCGCGCAGGATAATACCGCGAAACACAGGGATCCTTCTGCCCCTGTGAACTACGGTGAAAAAAGAAAAGTTCCTGCCGTTATACACGATGGCTGCGGTAACCGGAAGACCATCCTCTCTTTTTACTTCTATAACCTCTACGCTTCCGTCGCCTTCGTCCATCGGAAACCTCCCGGGTGTAAAGAGTGCTGTTATTTCACAATAGCACCTATTTGGTATTTTGTCAAAATTTCCCCATTGACATTTTTTAGGATATATGCTATACTACCTGCAATAGTGAAAAAAGCGAGAGAAGGAGATGCTTGACAAAGTAAAAGCAGTATGCTATAATAGGAGTGTAAAATAAGAGTGTTCCTTTAAATAAAGCAAACGGGTTTTGGAAGGAGGATAAGGCAGCTCCCACGCCAGTCCCGTCGACTCGCATGACGCGGTCGATACGGGCGCGCTTGAGGAAATGTCGTTTGTCCTCCACCTTCCAAAGCTCATTTGAAAAACAGATTGTCGTCAGCGAAAGAGAGGCGTTGGCGGCAAAAAGGAGTATAAAATATAGAAGTTGGAAACAGGCCGCCTCTCTGAAGAGAGGCGGCCTGTGCTTTTGAAAGAAGTTAGTTTTCAGTGAGTTAATCGAAATGTACCTAATGTACCTTAAGAAAGACGCGTCAATCAGTGCCCGCGTCCGCCGCAATGTAAAAGCTTTGGGCGGACCGGGGAATGATTGGCGGAAGGAGGGGCAAATATGATGCCCCGTAGTGAGATGAGAATAAAGTATTCCGGGCAAAAGTGCCCGACGTGCGGAGCGCCGCACGACATCGGGCAGAACTGCCAGAACCCCAGGTGCGGCAAATAACCGCCGCACCGGAAAAATTGAATAGAGGAATGGGAGGCTTAAGACCGCACATCTTTTAGCCTCCCAATCTCATAAGTTCAGTACTGAGTTTATCGAAGTAATGGATTTATGAGATTGAAAATTAGATGTAAATTAAATTATAAAACGCATGACTTTACAAATTATTCAGTATACCTTAAGTTTGATGAGTATTCTTTTTTAGGCAGTTCCCTGCCTACGGCAGTCAGGTTTGAAAGTTTTGGTGGGGAATTCCACAGAGCGAAAAAGTATTTTTCTTTCTGCGGAGTTCCTCACCTTCCAACAAAGTCCAATAAGCAATCCTTCAATAAATTCAGGACAAGTTTCGTGGCTTTTGCTGGGAGGTAATTTTTAAAAAATGTTAGAGGGCAGAGTCTTGGGTGTTCCGATTTTTCGGAATCTCCAAGACCCTGCTCTTTGCAAAAAATGTTTTACCCTTTTTCCTAAAAGTTTCAAAATAACGTTTGGGATTTTTAGGAGAAAGGGTGTCGGCAGCAGAGAGGCGCAGCGAAGCAAGGCACACGCTCAGTGTCAGTGGCCTCTCTCCTCCAGAAGTGCGGACAAGCACGGGATTCTGCGAGGACTGCGGACAGACAGCTCGGGCGATATACTGCGAAGAGGATATACAGCCTTTTCGTATGTTGCCTCCCATCACTCAACGGCCAACCCGGCCAGCGAGCAAGGCAGGCAAGCCAGAGAGGAAGCCTTTCTCCAAAAGGATCGCAAGGAGCAGACCTGCACCGCCCGATGACATGGCGGAAAGCAAGGACATGCTTATGCGATCCAAAGAGGCAGGCGTGCGGTTGCACACTTCGCGCCTGCCCTCTTTCACCGAGCCCACCACATTAAGTGGCGGATTCAGAGGAGGAAACAGTTCTTTGAGAAAATCTTCGGAGCGGCAAAACGAACATTAGCCAGAAACATTCAGAAAATCAGAAATGGAATGCAGAACAAAAGTTAGTGTTCGCTTTGCCGCTCCGAAAAAATTGGGGCGAGTACTGAAACCGGTCTAGCACTTCTACAGATGAGTCCTGTGGAAGATGGCCGGTAAAGAAAGGAGAAAGAAAAGATGAGGAGACAGATTCCCTGCCCGCGTTGCGCGGGCAAGGGAACTGTGGAGGAGGTAGTACCTCCCCCGATACCCCCCGGTTTTCAGGAGGTATCGGTGACCTCCGAGTACTACGGGAGCCATCCCGAGTACGGGGAGGGGGACAGCAAGTTTCGAGTTGCTGTCCCGGGGGGGGAGCCCATTCCTCAGGTCAAAGTTTCCCACGGTCACTCCAGTAGGGAGTGGAGTGACTTCAGGAAATTTCCTCCCTCGGCTTTCATAGTCGAGGAAGGAGATGAGGAATGGATTCCTATCCCTTCGTTTCTCGCCGATTATGAAATCGGCGAGGAGGGATAGCCTCCTTCGAAAAAAACGTACCGGCGGAAACCGAGACAGCTCCAAAAGAGTTGCCGCGCGACGGCTTGAGCGGGGATTCCTGGACAATCAGGATGAAACCGCATCGCAAGGGCAAGACCTTTTAGGCCTCGCCCTCCTTACAGAGATTCTGACTTGGTCGGGGTCTCTGTGAGGAGAAATCCTCAATCTTTAACAACGTAATATTTTGCCATCTTGTTCTGGGACTCTTCAGGGACAGCGGCTTGCGCTGAGCGTAAGTCGAAGCGAGCCCGCAGAGTCAGAAAGGAGCGACAGACATGAGGAGGGGATTTAGAGTGGTTCCCCTCACCTCACAGGGAGAAATCCCAAATGAGGTGGGGGAAACTCACCATTTCTCCCTCTCTTTGGAGAGGGCAGAGTGGTGGGCTGCACGTCTTCCCAACGAAGATGTGCAGTACGTCCCTTCCGCCTCCGGCTACGCCGCAAATGGCTATGCCATCGTGGCGGCGCTCCGGACCGCTCCTGAGGGGGCGGTCTTGGCGGACGAAGGCCATGGAACTGGCATCGTTCGCCTCTGGACTCTCGTGGCTCCTTTCCGCGACGGAAGGACCATGAGGGTCCTGCGGAGGTTCTTTCCCGACGCGGAAGCGTACGGGAAGAACCTCCTTCGGCTCGGTGGGTTCCGCACGTTGGCGGAAGCTCACCGAGTAATCGCCGAGGCGAAGATGACCTCTTTGTCCCCGGCGGTTCAGGGACTCGTCCGGTGGGATACGCCGGAGAGTCTCGCCACCTTAAAGCACTTAGCTTAGGTGGCAACGGGGCAGCCGGGAGCGGGATTATCTCCGTCTCGTCTGCCACCCATCAAAGTTCGGCACATTCGACAAGCTCAGTGGCGGATTTTGACGGGAGTAGCTGTTCTTTGAGAAAATCTTCGGGGTGGCAGCAAGGATATAAAAATATCGTATCTTTACTGCCGCTCCGGAAAGAATCTGGAGGGGGAAAGGAGGAGACGATGAAGACGGAGCAAAGAAGGTTTTCTCTCTTCGGCGCCGGGTGGGCGCCGATGGCAGACTGGGGAAGGATAAGGTTCTTCCCCACGGAGTCTGCCGCCGCAGATGAACTGCGGCGGCTCGCAGAGAAAGGCAAAGGGGTGCTGGGCGCCCCGCTCTACAAGGTGGTTGTAGAGCGGAGAGGACTTTTTGGGTGGAGGGTGGAGAAGGAGATTTGGAGGTAGTACCTCCTCCACTTCCACCAGGGATGGTGGGATCACCACCCCCGCCGAGAAAAAAGAAGGCGGGAAAACCCTGCGGCTGTCCTCTATCCTTAGATAGTCGAAGGACATGATAGTCGCGCGTCCTTAAGCCCTTGGTGAAGCGAGTGAGAGTTTGGAAGTCTCAAAACTCGCGGGTTTGAGCGCAAGGGGTGCACCGAAACGGCGGTTAACCCCCGCGAAAGGCGTGATACCGACCTCTTGGCGACGAGCCAGAGGGAGCGGCCTATCCTCGGGTCGCAGTCGTGCCCATATTACTTCCGGGGCTCGGCTAAACAAATGAGGAAGTTCTTTAAGGCAAGTTCAGCTTGCCGGAAAGGAGTAAAGGAGAAGAAGAGTTTCACTCGGCTTCTCCTTCCTGACAAAGCTCATGGAAATTTCGTGGGCTTTGATAGGAAGTAGTTCTTTACACGCTTCAATAAATTCAATGCAAGAGTCCTTCATAGCGGCGAAATGCCCACCCAAAGCTATGCGATGGCATTGCTGGCGGGCAGCTCGCCGCTATGTGAAGGAGCATAGGGCAAAAAGAAATAGATGAAAAAGGGGGATTCTCCAACCTCCTTTTGCACCGAAAGGTGATTTTCCTGGAAACGGGATTGGTGGCGCGTCCTTGAGAAAAAGGACAAACTATGCGCTACCGGAGGAAAAATGAGGTTGCTAAACCTCACTCCCCATGAGCTCGTGCTCGTTGGGGAGAATAGTGACCCTATTGTCCGGATTCCTCAGTCCGGGCAGGTTGCTCGGGTAGCGACTCGGGCAACGAAAGTTGGGGAGGTGGAGGTCGACGGGTACATCGTGCCCGTCGTCTCTACCGAATTCGGGGAGATTGACGGCCTCCCCGAGGCTACCGATGGCACGATTTACATCGTGTCCATCGTCGCCCTGGCCGCCCTCAAGGGGACACGTCAGGACGTGGTAGCCCCAGACACGGGGCCGCAGAGTGCCATCCGCAACGCGGACGGCACCATCAAAGGGGTGAAGCGCTTCACGCGCTAATCCTCTTGGCGAAGGGTGAGGGAGACAAGTCTGACTTGTCGCTTGCACCTCACCCCTCCAATTGAGCTTCTGTCTTTCAGCAATGAAGGACGGGGGCTGAACAGGAGTTCGGAAAGGAGATGGAGATGAAAAAATTAGTAGGCCTTTACCTCCTTTTCCTAGGGGTAGCCCTAGGGATCCGGTTGATGTTGGAGGGCGGGGAATTCCTCGCCCCGAGGGTGACCTTAGTGATCCTCGGGGCGGCCGTCCTTGTCGGCGGCATCTTGGGGACGGCCTGGGCCGTCCTCGGTGCCCGTCGAAGGGAGAGGTGACTCTCCCAAGCCCCTGCTGAGGGGAATTACGTGAGGAAGTTCAGCATCACGCCATGCGTGATAGCTTCCTCTCATACTTGAGTCCATTGAAAAGTTAGTGGGCTGAAGCGTGGGATAGTTCTTTGACACAACCCTTCATAGCGGCGAAATGCCCACCCAAAGCTATGCGATAGCATTGCTGGCGGGCAGCTCGCCGCTATGTGAAGGAGCATAGGGCAAAAAGAAATAGAAGAAAAAAGGGGGATTCTCCAACCTCCTTTTGCACCGAAAGGTGATTTTCCTGGAAACGGGATTGGGAGTAAGTCCCAAAAAAACGGAAAGAAAGAAGGAGGAGAATGGGAACGTTCTGGCACAAAAAATCTAAGGTGCCCGTACCCACTACTTGGGTAGTGGTTTGCGGGGCAGGGGCTGACGGCGGCAACGCCGCCAACTCCTCTTGCCGATGGGAAAAAGGCAAGAGGGAAGCCCCTGTGGACGCTGCCCCTGAAGAGGGGGCTGTCCTGGAGGCATTGTTCCGAAGGGGACGATGTCTCAACGACAGGGTCCTATTGGTGGGACCCAAATCTATAGAAGGGGGGCGTCGAGTAGGCGCTCTCTGTCGGCACCTGTGGAAAGCAGGTGTCAGTGTGGAGGAGGTACATCTGCCCCTCTACGCAATCTCTGATGCCTACGGGAGATCCGTAGGTATTCAGAGACGAGCCGATTCCCTGTTGCAGCGCGGGAGACTGCAACAGGGGGAGCGCATCGTTTGGCTCATGGGAGCCAAGGATGTTTCTCCATATCTGGCCGCCGTGGTGGCGGTTGCGATGGAGAGGGTAAGTGGGAAATATATGGATATTTCCAACTTACCCGGTCCCTAGCCGAAGGGGTAAGGAAATCAGGGAGTCGTTGTCGGCAATTCAACGACTCCCATCTATCAAAGTTCAGGAAAAGTTTCGCGGATTTTGATGGGGGGATAGTTCTTTGAGAAAATATTTTGTTCTCCGTTGAGGCAAAAGGTAATGCTTCAAAAAATTCAGCACCTTCGGTTTCAGCGGAGAACAAAATAAAGTTAAGGAGAAAAAGATGAGATACCCGGAGAACGTAGAAGCTCTTGCCGTTCGCCTTGAGGCGAACGGCAAGCCCGAGCTCGCTCGGCGAGCGCGCGAGCTCGCGAGGAAGTATCGTGAATGGGCAACCGTTCACGATACGGAGGTCCGTTGCGTCGAGGCAAGAGCCCGGCGCAACCACGGGAGGGAGATGTTTCGGAGGTTCTGGTGTGACCTCCGAAACATCGTGAGGGGTCCCCACCGCCTATGGGCGGTGGGAGACTCCCTTGCCGCTCTTCGAGCGGCAAGGCGGGCGACCAGCGACGCGAAGTCGCTGGAGCGCGGCGAGGGTACTCGTCGCGTTAGATAAAAAAGTCTCCCGGGGTTCGTAAAGCTCCGGGGCGGAGGGCTCCGTTATAAGCCAAACAGCACAAAAAGAGCAGGCGCGAAAAGGATTTCATTCCTCTCCGCCTGCTCTCCTTCACCGAGCCCACCACAACGAGTGGCGGATTCAGAGGAGGAAACAGTTCTTTGTTAAATCTTCGGGGTGGCAATGAGTCTTCAACAAAGTTCAGGATTCATTGCTGCTCCGGAAAGAATCTGGAGTGATAGAAAGGAGGCGTCATGAAGAACCTTCTCGCAAACCGCGAGGTTTGGGAGGAGGTCGAAGAAGGCCTCCTTCCAAATCAATGGGCTGAAGAGCCCAAGTATTACTGGTCTCTCCAGCCAGTCCGGAGTTTTCTCGGCTGGGCACTGGCTCAGCCGGTGGACGTCCTTGCGAGGTGCGCCTTCGAGGCGAATTGCCTCGCAAAGGACGAAGGAGAGGTCTGGTACGATGTGAAGGATGCCCTCTTAAGGACGTTCGTAAATCGTATCAGAAAAATATCTCCGAGCGAGGAGACAGGAATCCTCGCTTGGGGAATTGGTCAAGACGATGGGGGTAGCGACGTTTTGTACGTCGATCTCATCGGATTTGGCCAGGTCTCTTTCCATGTTTTCTGGAACAGTTGGAACGGAAACGTGGAAGGAGTAGAAAATATTCCGGATTATCCGTTCAGATGGACGGAAGTCCGGAACGGGTGCGAGATTCACTTTTCGCATCCATCCAACAAGGAAATTTCGCAGGCAACTGCAGATTTCCTTGAAGGAAAAGAGTGGAGAGGCGAGGTTCATAACCTGTTCGTAAGAGCAGGGAAGAATCCAGAATCTCTCTACAGTAAGGGCGATTAAGAAAGTTCAACTCTTTCTGTATCGCCCACGCATTTGAGTCCATAACAAGGGTTATAGGTTGAAATGCGGGGATAGTTCTTTCTAAAATCTTCGGGGTGGCAATGAGTCCTTAGACAGGCTAAAGATTCATTGCCGCTCCGGAAGAGCGACAGAAAGGGGGTGGCGTAAAATGGGGCGCCACTCAAAATTCGAGGAAAAGATACCTTATACTCACCCGGTGTACGGGGGATGGGGAGTACCCATTCCCTGGTACGAGATGAGCGGCCCGGAGGCCGCTCATCTGTACAGGGCGGCGGCTCTCGTGTTTGAGAGCCTGCCGCCCACCTCCGTACTGGTACGGGGGATCCAGGCCATAGAGGCCTGGAGGGCGGAGAATTGGCCCCGGTGCTCGGGGCCCGCGGTATTCCGCGGGCTCCGAGAAATCGAGGTGGAGGGGGACGTCCTCCACCTAGTCACCGATGGCGGACGGAAGGTATCCGTTCGCTTCGGAGAATCGGGCGCCGAGTGGTGTCGGGTCGACTTCCGTCGACCCGACACGCCCACCGGGTCATCGACCGCCGCCACAGAGGTGGCGGCCCGATTCCAGTGGGTAAAACAAGCTTCTGCCGAGTTGGCGCAGGTGCGCCAAGCGGCAGAGGATAACCCTAAGTCCGCTCGGGAACTCGGGGTTACCCCCGAGTCCCTCGAGTGGGACATCTAGTAGTCCCAAAACCCCGTGCCGTTCGTGGGTGCGGGGAAAATAGAGAACAAGAGCAGGAGCAAATAATAGGTGGTTCTAATCCACGCCTGCTCTCTTTCACCGAGTCCCGGCACCTTTGCGAAGGTGGGGGATTCAGCGGAGGACTTTAAAAAAGCAATATTCTGCCATCTTGTTCTTAGACTCTTCAGGGACAGCGGCTTGCGCTGAGCGTAAGTCGAAGCGAGCCCGCAGAGTCAGAAAGGAGGGATTAAGATGGCAAAAGTGTACTGGCTGTCCCGGCATGAACTGTCGCCGGGGCAGATCCAGGCGCTCCGGGACCTCCACGGTGCAGACGTAGAGGTGGTGCGGGAGCCGGTGGTCTTCCAGACTGCCGAGTCCTTGGCGGATTTTATCCGCCAGCACCCTGACGGCTTCGTCTATGCCGTCGCGGGCGCGCCGCACTATATCGCGGCCGCACTGGGAGGTTGTCGCTTCGGGGTGTTTGAAAACCACCCGCAGAAGCGACAAGACGGGTCCTTTGGTCTCGCGGCTGTCTACCATGTACAGCCCGAGCCGGAGGGTGGCTACGGGGTTAGCGGCTACCTCGCCCGGGTTTGGGAAAACCCCGACCCGGCGAACGACAAGGGTGAAGCCCTAGTCCCCGTCGCCCGCTAAAATCCTCCGCAGTGGGTCAAACTGCGGCGTTCACTCCGAACGAGAGCGGGGAATTCGCTATAAGAGCTGCGATGGTAAGCTCGAAATGCGAACGAAACCGCAGGAGCAGCACATTACAATCAATCTGTGTATGAATCCTTGCGATGACCGATGGAACCGAAGAGAACCGTATCCGTATTGATGAACATAAAAAGTACTCGGTAGCGCCGAGTAATGCGGAACGAAAAAGGGAAAGGGTGATCAACGAGTTTCTTGGTGTGAAGTCGGGGATCCCGCCAGTTTTTCTTAAACAGATTTTCCTGTTTGCGGTATAAGGATTGAATTTGGGAAGGCAGCTTGTGAAATTATTTCCAAAATTCTTCTGCGTAGATAATCTTCATAAGCTGGTACGGGTGCGTCCTGTCTTCCAGTCACGCAGCGCACGCTTGAAAGATGCCCGCAACTTTGCTGGATGTTCGTAGTCGCTGAATGACTCCTCGGGGATGTCAGATGCAACTTCCCGGAGGATGCGGCCTGAGAATTCGGGCAAAGAAAGTCCATAACGCAACGCCAAACGCGTCAAACGTTCTTTTTCATCCCGAGGCAATTCAATGGAAATTGATGTAGCCACAGATTTAGCATAGAGAATATAATGCTATTGTCAATCTCTCAAGCTTATAATAAAGATTGTGGGTTTGAGAGATCGGGTAGTTCCTTGAAAACAAAAAACCGCCAAGGTTGGCGGAAAACAAAAGAAGAGAGTAATTTATCTGCTCTGGTTAAATTTGATTTCAAGCATACTCAACCTCTTTTCCAGGGCAACGAATTCATCACGGTTAACTTTCTGCTTGAGTTCATTCTTGATGAATTCCAGATCAATCTTCATGACCTCAAGCGTGGACTCGATACCTGCAAATCGTGCGTCGTGTTCAATAAGCTTTGACCCAATCGATTCAAACTTTGCGTCGTGCTCCACCAGCTTTTCCGTATTCGCCGCTACTTGCTCTGCTACCGTCTGAATTTCTGAAGTCAGGTTTTCGGCAACCACGTCAAAATGCCGTCTGGTTTCCTCGCCCTGTTCTGTAATCAGTTGTTTGAGATCATCTTCCATGAATTCAATATACCCCTTTGATATATACGGTGTCAATTCTTCCCCCGAGTTCATTGATATAGCGTTCTCTGCTATAGCATGAAATACTATATCGTGAGTTCAGGGGAGGAAGTACATTGAGAAAGGAGAAAAATGGCAGAGATTGTTGACCTTGATCAGGTCAATATCTCTCCTGTTGTCCTTGCTGTTTGGGACGAACTGGCAAGGCACATAGGAGAGTTGGCCGCTCGTTACGGGATTTCTTCCAAAGAGATTCCTGATGAGCGGGCGAGGATTGAAGGCGACGGGAGCTTGACTATTTTCGTTGAGCTTCCGCGCCTCGGAGAGGTGTCGCTCCGCGTGCCGCCAGCGCATTGGGAACGACGTTTCTCGAAAAACTGAATATTCTCTTCTTGGGCGATTCAGTGAGGTTCAACTCCTCCTGTGTCATCGCCCGAACTCTTGAGGATTTGATTGATTCAAATATTCAAGAGTTCTTACCAAAATAAGTTATCGTTCGAATTTCCTGCGAGGAATTTTGGATTGTTTAATGATCGCAAGGAGTGTGCCCTGATGAATCGGTTTTGAGCCAGCGTGAAGAGGCACAGGTACGATGGCTCCCGTCCTGCGATTCGCCCAAATCATATGGCTGCCCCGTTGGCGAGAAAGCATAAAACCGTTATCCCGAAGAATACGGATAACCTGCTTTGCAGCAAGAGGCCGCATAAGAAAAATGATTAGGGGAGAGCGACTTGCACTTCGTCAACAATTGGACGACTCGCCCTGGTGGGAATTTCTTGTCGTTGAGAAACCAGTTCTTCTATCCAGAGTTCAAGTACCTCTTTTGCTTTTTCCTTGGCCTGCTCAAAAGTTCTTCCGAAAGTAACGCATCCTGGGAAATCAGGAAACGAAACATTATACCCTCCTTCTTTGGCGGGATCGAAGACAGCATAATATGATGAGATTTTCTGCATTCTTTTTTGCATAGCAACTCCAGTGTAGCTTATTGACGCGCATTGTCAATTCTTCCTCCGAGTCCCTACACCCTTGATAAGGTGGGGGATTCAGAGGAGGAATAGTTCTTTGAGAACATTTCCCGGCAGCGACATGAGCATTAGTTTATGTGGTCTGCAAGTTATTGATTCATTTACAGAGATCCAAACAGAATTAGTGTTCAGTTCGTTGCTGGGAATAAGAAGGAGGTGTAGGTCAGGAAGGCGAAGCAGAAGTCCAACCCTTCTGCTTCGCCCCGCAAATTGAGGGTCGGAATATCCTTCTTCGTTTTCTCTCTACCGAAGAAGGATATTCTGGCTCTCACAAAAAGCAAACGCCCGCGCGCAGCGGGTTGTTTTGTTGAAGAGGGGTACTCGGATATGGAATCCTTTCCCCCTCTGTCTTCCTAGGCATTTCTCAGATCCTCCGGCGAGTAGGGTACCACGATTATTGATTTAGGTACGACTTTGAATGTAAGCTCGGCTCGCGACTTCTGATAAGGTATGGCTGCTCCGCACTGATGGCAGAGCCACCCTTCAGAAGGCGAAACGAGCTCCGCCACTCCTCTGCATTCCTTGTGCAGTACTACGAGCATTTCTCACCTCCTTCCCCATTTTTGCCGCACTCCGCTCCCTCCTCCCCATTGGTAAAGAGTTCGACGCGAGTAACCACCCCACATTTTATGCAGATGGTCACGCTCGCCAGCGGTACGTGCGGTTTGCCCCCGGGGCGGTCCATACCTCGGTTGCTCCAGACTATGACGCTTCTCTCTTCGTGCCTTGCGCCCATTTGAACCTCCATAAGCTGGATTCGGATGCGGATTGTATCAATATACAAAAAGAAAGCCGGCATGGCAAGCATGGCGGTTTTTTGTGGCGTATACGGAACGGGGATTTGTGCGCCCGGAAGGACTCGGACCTTCAACCAATGGCTTAAAAGGCCACTGCTCTACCATTGAGCTACGGGCGCAAAAAGCAAACTGCTTTGCTTTTTGCGGGGTTTGCGCGCCCCGAGTCTTTGAGGGGCGAATACTGCAAACCCAGGGGCTGCTTTGGGAAACCGCGGAACGCGAATCGTTTTCCAAAGAAGCTACATTGAATAACTGCTTGAGCAAATATACCATACATTTTTACTTCAGGCAATTCTGCCTTGTTTCGGTGTTGACAAAAGCTAAAAAAGTGATATAAAGTAAGGGACAAAAGCCGCACCTAAAGGAGGTTTCCGTGAGAAGGCAATGCGCCTGGTGCGGAAAGCACCAGGGCTTCAAGGGACCCCTGCCCCTCGTTTTTATAAGGTGGCTCTTCGGCCGACTGGAGACCACTCACGGTATCTGCCGCGAGTGTAGTGAAAAGGAGAGAGAGAAGTACCGCCGAAAGCGGTAGTAAGTAGGCGAGAAGAGAGAGCCCCCTTAGTAATCCTTGCAGAGGATGAACGGGGGGCTGTATAATGGATAAACCGATATCTCGGGGGGAAAGGAGGGTGCGATGGCCAAGCCCAAGAGAACGAAGAGGGGCACTGTTTGTCCCTCTTGCGGTCAAATTCGGGGGTTGAAGCCTAGGGCCCGCGTGTGTACGACTTGCGCAAAGAGAAAGGTTCCTCCCCTTGCGCGGTTTCATGCCGCAAGGGAGTTGGTGCCCCCGCTCGTAGGGGCGCAGCCGACCAATGGTTCACGGCCGAAAGCCAAGCTTAGGCTAGTGTGGACAGGGGCCTATCAGGCTCCGCCGCTTCGTCAGAGCAGGGCGAAGGGGTTTGGACTTTTACGCCGGCTGATAAGAGCGATAAAGAGGGCTGTCTGGCCGTAGGCCAGACAGCCCTCGCCTTGTTTTGCTATAGTAGGGGAGGAGTATGAAAGAGAGAATAATTCTCCATGTAGATATGGACGCGTTTTTCGCGGCAATTGAGGAGCGGGAAAATCCGCAGTTTCGCGGAAAACCCTTAGTGGTGGGGGCTGATCCAAAAGGCGGAAAGGGCAGGGGAGTGGTTTCCACGGCAAATTATGAGGCGCGGAAATTCGGCATTCATTCTGCCCTTCCCATTTCCCAGGCGTTCAAACTCTGCCCCTCCGCGATTTTTTTGCCGGTAAATGGGGAGCTGTATAAAAATGTCTCCGCGAATATTATGAAGATAATCGGGGAATTCTCTCCGCTTATTGAGCAGGCGTCCTTGGACGAAGCGTATATTGACGTGAGCTTTGCAAAAACTTATGAGCGGGCGGCAGAAATAGCAGAGGAAATGCGAAAGAAAATTTGGGAGCAGGAAAAGCTGACGTGCAGCTGCGGCGTGGGGCCCAACAAAATGATAGCGAAAATCGCCTGCGAGGCGGTAAAACCAGACGGCGTAAAAGTGGTAAAGGCGCAGGACGCGGAGCGTTTTATGGAATTTCTGGACGTTCAGAAGATTCCCGGCATCGGGGTAAAAACAGCCCAGATATTGCGGTCTTCGGGATTGGAGAGAGTGGCGGATCTCAAGAAACTTTCCGCGCACGATATGGAGGATTTGTTCGGAGCTCGCGCACAAGCAATGACAAAGCGCGTGCGGGGGATAGATGAGGAACCGCTCGCCCCGGAGCGCGAAATAAAGTCAATAGGCAGGGAAACGACCTTTGAGCAGGATACCCGAGACCCCGAAGTTCTTGTCAGAACGCTTGAGCAACTTGCAAAGCAGGCGAGCCAAGAGGTGCAGGAGAAGGGATTTTACGTGAAAACGGTTGGCGTGGTGTGTCGCTTGAGAGGATTTGCGACATACACAAGGTCAAAAACGCTCTCAAAACCCACGCAGGAGGAAGCCGTGTTGCGGGCGGAGGCCATGAAGCTGTTTTTGCGATTTGTATTGGAGGAGAAAAAGCCGCTACGGCTTGTCGGAGTACGCTTCAAGATTGCAAGTGCTTAGCAAGGCGTGATACAATAGAGGAGACATGAGAAATCTCGTTATCGCATTTTTGGTTTTTGCCCTTGCCGCAAGCTTTGCGGGCGGATTTTATCTCGGCCAGATTTCGGGCTACGTGCCGCCCATCAAAGGCGTGACGAATCTGGGAGCAGGCCAGCCCGAAGACGTGGATTTTTCCCTGTTTTGGGACGCCTGGCGCGTGATTCAAGAAGAATACGTGGGTCCGGAACCCCTGGATTTTCAAGCGATGGTGTACGGCGCGATTGAGGGCATGGTGAACAGTTTGGGAGATCCTTACACCACCTTTATGACGCCGGAGGACACCAAGATTTTTCTGGAGGATATTTCAGGATCCTTTAGCGGAGTGGGAGTTGAAATTGGCATTCGGGACAATGAGCTTCGGGTGATAGCTCCCGTGGAGGGCACGCCCGCTGAGCGCGCCGGCTTGAGGGCCGGAGACCACATCGTGCAAATAAATAAAGACGCGTTCACCGCAGACCTCACCATTGATCAGGCGGTGACGCTTATTCGAGGGCCCGAAGGCACTAAGGTGACTCTTACGATTCGCCGCGAGGGATGGGAAGAGCCCCGCGATTTTGAAATAGAGCGCGCGATTATCAACGTCCCTTCTCTGAGATGGGAAATGCGAGACGAGATCGCGTACGTCAAAATCTTTCAATTTTCAGAAAAACTGAGGAGCGATTTTGCGAATTTGGAAAGGGAAGCGTTCCGATCCACAGATAAAATCGTTCTTGATTTGCGCAACAATCCGGGAGGATATCTCCACACGGCGGTAGATATTGCGGGATGGTTTTTGCAGGGGGGAGATGTGGTTGTCATTGAGGATTTCGGGCCTGCGGAGGAACGAAAGGAGTATAAAGCGCGGGGGAACGCGCGTCTGTACGATCACAAGGTGGTGGTGCTTATCAACGAGGGGACAGCTTCCGCGTCCGAAATTCTTGCGGGAGCCCTGCGGGACAACCGCGGCGTGCTTCTGATCGGGGAAACATCGTTCGGCAAGGGTTCTGTGCAGGAGCTCAGAGAGTTGAAAGACGATTCTTCCCTGAAGGTAACGGTAGCTCAGTGGTTAACGCCCTCGGGCGCTCTGATTGGAGGACAGGGCTTGGAGCCAGATATTGCCGTGTCCCTGTCCGACGAAGATTTTGAGGAGGAGAGGGACCCGCAGCTTGACAGGGCTATTGAAGTGCTCAACAATCTATGAGAGAATGTCGCTATGAAAGTTATTCTGCTTCAAGACGTAGAGAAGGTGGGGAAGAAGTTTGACGTAAAAGAAGTGGCGGACGGATATGCCAGAAACTTTTTGCTGGCCCGCAATCTGGCAAAACAGGCAACTCCCGAAGCCCTTGAATGGCTAGAAATGCAAAAAGAGCTTTTATCTCAAAAATCGGAAGAAGAATTAAAACGGGCGCAGGAATTGGCTTCCGGTCTGGACGATCTGGAGGTGCCTCTTCAGGTTAAAGTGGGCGAGGAAGGCCAATTGTTTGAATCAATCAACGCTCAAAAAATCTCGGAGCGCTTGCGGGAAATGGGGTATGACGTGAAGAAAAGTCGGATTAAGCTCAAAGAGCCCCTCAAAGAGACGGGGGAGTTTCCCGTGAGAATCGCGCTTGAGCATAATCTTGAGGCCGAGATAAGAGTTATCATTACCGAAGAAGAATGACCCGATTCATCTTTGTCGCCGGCGGAGTTATTTCAGGGGTTGGAAAGGGCGTCGCCACCGCCTCCATAGCGAAAATCCTGCAGAGCAAGGGGTTTCGTGTATCGGCGGCAAAGATTGATCCTTACGTGAACGTTGACGCGGGCACGTTGAATCCTCTGGAGCACGGGGAAGTGTTCGTGACTTCAGACGGAACCGAGTGCGACCAAGACGTAGGGAATTACGAACGGTTTCTTGATCAGGAGTTCAGCACCGTCAACTACCTTACCACGGGAAGAGTGTATCAGGCGGTAATCAACCGCGAACGGAATCTGGAGTACGATGGCAAGACCGTGGAGGTGGTATTCCACATTTCAGAAGAAGTGATTTTGCGACTTGAGAAAGCGGCAAAGAAAGACAAGGCCGATTTTATTTTGGTTGAAGTGGGCGGCACCGTGGGCGACTATCAGAATCTGCTCTTCTTGGAGGCGGCGCGCATGATGAAGCATCGGATGTCAGACAGGGTGCTGTTCGTTCTTGTGACATATTTGCCCGTGCCGGAAAACGTCGGAGAAATGAAAACGAAGCCCACCCAGCACGCCGTGCGCGCCCTGAATGCAGCCGGCATTCAGCCCGACATCATTCTCGCGCGAGCCAAGGCGCCGGTTGACAAGCCGCGCAAACGAAAGATTTCCGACTTCTGCAACGTAGACGAGCAAGACGTCATTTCAGCTCCGGACGTGGAATCCATCTACGAAATCCCCCTTAATTTTGAAAAAGATAATCTCGGAGATCGCATTTTGAAAAAATTCGGCCTAAAACCCCGGAGAAAGGACTTGCGGGAGTGGCAGAAGCTGCTGCGCAAGATTCGTGCGCACAAAAAGCTGGTGCGCGTAGGCATTGTGGGAAAGTATTTCTCTATCGGCGACTTTACCCTTATGGATTCGTATATTTCCGTGATTGAATCCATCAAGCACGCCGCGTGGGCGAACAACCGCGAGCCCCAAATTACCTGGCTTTCCGCGGAAAAATACACTGAAGGCGGGAAGACGCTTGCGGAATTGAAGGAGTTTGACGGCATTATCGTGCCAGGCGGATTTGGTACGAGAGGGATTGAAGGGAAGATAAAAGCCATTCAGTTTTGCCGCGAGAAAAAAATTCCGTATCTCGGTCTCTGTTTGGGGCTCCAGCTTGCCCTCATTGAATTTGCGAGAAATGTGTGCGGCCTGAAAGACGCCACCTCAAGAGAGTTTGTGAAAGACGCCAAGACGCCCGTCATTGATGTGATGCCCGATCAAAAAGTTCTCCTGGAAGAAAAGCGGTACGGCGGCACCATGCGCCTGGGGTCGTATCCCTGCAGGATCAAAAAAGGCACCCTTGCGTATGCGGCTTACGGGTCCGGGAATATTTCAGAGCGCCACCGCCACCGCTACGAGCTCAATAACGAGTATCGAGAAGCGCTTCAAAGCAAGGGTATGGTGTTTTCGGGCGTAAATCCCGACCGCGACCTCGTGGAAATCGCGGAATTGAAAGAGCACCCGTTCTTTTTGGGTACTCAGTTTCATCCGGAGTTTAAGTCGCGCCCTCTGCGTCCTCATCCGCTTTTCCGCGCGTTTATTAAGGCGTCGTGCAAAACGTGAGGAAAGTTACGCGGGGAAAATGTTTACGATTTTGGCTTGTTTGCGGGAGCGGTCAAATCTGACCTTCTGCTTCGTGCGAAACTCCACTTTTCCTTCTTTCAGGGCAAAAAGCGTATGATCCTTTCCCATGCCTACGTTTTTCCCGGCTTCAAAGTGGGTGCCCCGCTGGCGCACGAGAATCTGTCCGGCTTTCGCCCTTTGGCCCGCAAAAAGCTTCACCCCCAGATATTGGGGGCGGGAATCGCGCATATTTTTCGCCGTTCCCGAGGATTTGGTAGTTGACATAATATGGATATCATAGCAAAGGCGGCGGGGTTTGTAAAGAGGTACGAAACTGATATAATACTTGCCATGGGGGTGGTGTTAATTTCGCTGCTTTCTTTCGCCGCGGGATACCTTACGGCAAAAGAACAGCTTAAAGAGCCGATAAGAGCAGAACAAACACAAGTATATGAGACAGCAGAATAGCGCGCCAAAGCACGTGGTTATTTTGCCTGACGGCAACAGGAGATGGGCGAGGGAGAGGGGTCTTGATACGGTAGAGGGACACAAGGCAGGATATAAAAAGTTGATTGATCTCTGCCGCTGGGCAAGGGATAGGGGAGTGAAGGCGGTCACGGCTTTCGGGTTTTCCACGGAGAATTGGAATCGGCCGAAAAGAGAGATTCAGTATCTTATGAATCTTCTGGAGACGGGTCTTCGCGAAAACTTTTCTGAAGAAAGCAAGAAAGCAAAAGCAAAAGAACTCGGCATACGGGTTCGGATTATCGGGCAGAAAGGGCGCCTTCCCCAATCCCTTCAGAAGATTATCGGGGAGGTGGAGGAGTACACAAAAGTGAACACGAAACTTTATCTGAATCTCGCAATCAGTTACGGCGGGAGATGGGATATCGTGCAGGCGGCAAAGAAAATCATCGGAGAGGGGATAAGGCCCGAGGAGCTTACGGAAGAATTGTTTAACGAACATCTTACGACCGGAGATCTTCCAGACCCCGATTTGTTTATTAGAACCGGCGGGGAGCAGCGTCTATCCAATTTGGTGATTTGGCAGGCGGCCTACACCGAGCTCTATTTCTGTCCCAAATACTGGCCCGACTTTTCTGAGGAAGATTTTGACAACGCCCTTGCCGAGTACGCCCGCCGCCAAAGGCGCTTCGGGCGTTGACCCCGTACGAAGCAATCCGCCCAAGGCGGATGCCGATTTCTCCAGTGTGGGAAATCGGGCTTCGTGTGGGGTTGACAGAAATTTGATTTCTTCCCGTTTTTATGGCAGAGTGAAGAAAAGTATCAAAAAGGTCTTACTCTCTATGACAACGCAAAAATCAAGGAGGAGCGAAACAAAGCGGGACCGTTTCCGCCGCTTGGCTCAGGCAAGGACCAATCAGGTCATCAAGCGCCTGAAAATCCTCGGGAATTGCGCCGACCGGAGCAGGTATGAATACGCCAAGGAAGACGTGGAGAGGATTTTTCTCGCCGTGGACCGTCGGCTCAATAAAACGAAAGCGCGCTTTGATCTCCCCAGCGATCGCGAAGAATTCAAGCTCTGACGCATGGAGCAATATTTTGCAAATCCATGGGTTCTCGCGTTTCTTGCCGCTTGGGTGCTTCCATGGAAGGGCGTGGCTTTGTGGCGAGCGGTAAGAAACGCGCAGAGAAAATGGTTTATCGTCCTTTTGGTGGTTAACACCCTCGCCATTTTGGAGATCATCTATATTTTTTATTTTTCCGAAAAGAAACCTGCGAATCGGCAATGAAGCTGTATATCTCCCACGAAATATTTTTGTGGTTCGGCCTCTTGTTGTTTGGCATTGCCGGATTCTTTCTTACCGTACTGTTTCCTCAACCCGCGGGCTTTTACGCTTTTGTGGCGGTAGCCGCGCTGGGCGGCTTTGGAGTTTCCGTGTATGTCTGGTATACCAAGTCGCGCGGCAAGCAACTGATATGCCCTTCGGGAGGCGACTGCAACGCAGTGGTGCAGAGCAAGTACTCAAAGTTTTTCAGCATTAAGCTGGAATACCTCGGGATGCTGTATTTTGCCGCCGTTTTTCTTTCGTACAGCATCATACTCTTGACGCCGCAATTTTTTGCCGAGACATTTCGCGTCGCCGTGATGCTCCTGACAGCAACAGCGTCGCTCTTCTCTATCTATTTGCTATCCGTGCAGGCATTCCTTTTGAAAAAGTGGTGCATTTGGTGCGTGCTTGCCTCCATGTTTTCGCTCACCATCTTTTTCATCGCGCTTATTTCAGCCGAGGGCGCGGCCGCGTTTTTGGGACGCATGGAGAATATGCTTGAAATGCTGAAATTTGCCGGGTTTGCTCTGGGGATGGGAGGAGCCACGAGCGCGATGTTTCTTTTCATGCGCTTCCTTCGGGATTCGGATATTGACGAAAAAGAATTGGAAACAATCAAGGATGTTTCTGAACTCATATTTGTCGGCCTCGCGCTCACGGTGATGAGCCAGTTTGCCCTGTACGTGGCCAACCCCGCCGAATTTATGGAGTCCTCGCTGTTTCTTGTTGAGATGCTGGCGTTATTCTTGGCGGCGTTTGCCGCGGCAGTGTTTATGATTATTTACGCTCCGTTTTTGGTGTTCGTACCGTTTGAAAAGATACCCAAAGAGGATCGGCGGGCCGGCTTCGTTGCGCTGCGGCGTCCGTCCTTTGTTCTGGGGGCGCTTGCACTTTCTTCCTGGTATTTTGCCTTTGCGACAAATTTTATCCCGGAATACGGACTTCTTGCGCTTCTATTCGCATACGGAGCCGTTCTCGCGCTTTCCGTGGCGGCAAGCTTTCTTTGGGAATCCCAGTATCGAGGAGGGCCTGCGGCTAAATGAACGGGCATGGGGCAGACGTCGTATTCTCGCGAGCAATTTAAAGAAATGGTAGCCGATGCTTTAGAGCACTTTCCCGAGCACGTGAAAAAGCGCGTCAAGAACGTTGCCTTATGCGTGGAAGATCTGCCCACGCCAGAACAGCTTGAGGAAATCGGATGCCGCAGGGAAGACGTGCTGCTCGGATTGTTTGAGGGGGTGCCGGAAACTGAATGGGGCAAGGGATTTGGCAACGTGCTGCCAGACAAAATAACCATTTTCCAGAAGAATATTGAGCGATTCGCGCAAACGCCCGAGGAAATTGCCAAAGAGGTGAGAGCTACGGTATGGCATGAAATAGCCCACCACTTTGGCTGGAGCGACGAGGAGCTTGAAGAAAAAGAACACTTGCGCGGTTCTTAATAAGAGGGATACAATTTACATAGGGGAAAGGTCGAGCCGGAACGGATTTCTTTTATGAAACCCATAGGAAAAGTTACCCATTATTACGGCAAGCTGGGAGTTGCTATCATCAAGCTTCAAGACGAACTCAAGCTTGGCGATCGCATCAGGATAGAGAAGGGAGAGCGCGTTTTTGATCAGGAGGTTGCTTCTCTGCATAAAAACTATCAGCCCATTGAGAGGGCTGGAGCAGGAGATGAAGTTGGGGTGAAAGTCGCAGAAAAGACGCAGGAAGGGGCAATCGTGGTGCTGTTGGGAGAAGGGGAGTAGCAACTGCCCTCCGGATTGCTTTTACAGACAAAAGCGCTTTTGTTGTTTTTGCCGCGGATGGGCTTGACAATTGTATTTAATTTTGTTTAATGGAAGTAGAGAGAACCTTTACAAATTTGAGTATTTCCAATGGAAATCTTAAGAAAAGAAGGGGATTTCTGATTTTCACTGAAAGTATTCAAATACTTAACCATGGAGCCGATTCGAGTATTCAAAAGGCGCGAAGAGGGATCAACATGGGAGTATACGGTTCTCTTGGGGCATGATTCAAGGGATGTCGGATTTTTAGTAAAGATAGATCGGCAGTATTGGGAATATCTTACCGACGGGCGAGAGTCGCCTGAGCAACTTGTGAGAAAATGTTTTCGTTTCTTGCTCAAAAAACAGTCAAAATATTCCATTTTACGGAGCTTTGACCTACGGGAAATTGATGAACTTTTTCCGGAATTCAAAACCGAAATAAAAAAGACGGCGCTTAGCGCCCCATAATATATTGTGCGACATTTTGGGCGTAGAAACCTCCAGCCGAAGAAATTGGCCCGAGGGATTTTTTATTTTTGCTTTGTTTCAGGGCTTAAGATTCTTGCCGCTGTGGAATTGACGATGAATATCGCGGAGGCGTTTGTTCGTGACGTGCGTGTAAATTTGCGTGGTGACGATATTTTTGTGTCCCAAAAATTCCTGAATCGTACGGAGATCCACGCCTTGCGTCAATAAATCAGTGGCGTAGGAATGACGCAGGGTATGAGGGGTGGTAAAAAGGGGAATTCCTGCCTGTATTGCGTATCTTTTGATAATGCGCTCAATAGAGCGGGCTGTAAGCCGGTTTTCCTCCTTGGTGGGGCCTCGATAGTTGATAAAAAGGGCCTTTTGCTTGTCTCCTCTTGTTTTGAGATATTTTTTTAACCACTCCAAGGCACGTTCTGAAAAATACACCGTGCGTGTACGCTGCCCCTTGCCCACAATTCCAAGCTCAAAATCCTGTTTGTCCCAGATAGCGTCAAACTGATCTTTATTAAGCGATACGAGTTCGGCAATGCGCAGACCGGTTGAGAACAATGTTTCTATGATAGTTTTGTCGCGCAAACCGGCGGGCGATGAAGCATCGGGTGCATTCAAGAGTTTTTCTATTTGATCTAGCGCCAGAAACTTGATGGTTTTCTCGTTTTTTGCGTCTTTTGGGAGGGTTACTTTACCTGGAGGCAAGGAAACGATGTCTTTTGCCAGAAAGTAGCTCAGAAGGGCCCTCAGGGCTATTAGATAGTAGTTTTGGGTCAGCTTGCCCAAGGGTTTGCCGGTTTTAGGGTCCTGATGGCGCGAAAGGCACAACCGGTACTGCCAGACGTCATCTGCGGTCAATTCATGGGGCTTCAGGTTTTGTCTGTTTTTCTTTTGGAGCCATGTTTCGAATTTTTCCAGATATCTCTTATAATTTTCCTGCGTGTTATCCGAAAGGCCGCGTTCTACCGCGCAGTAATCGATAAAATCAAGTATATGTTCCTTGATGGGTTTTTGAGATGTCTGCATAGAATTAGTAGAGTTTAAGGGGAGTACCTTCTATTCGTCGCAAAAGATATATTGTGCGAAGTATATTATATTTATCGTAAGCCCTTCCCCCTTACCTTGTCAATAAGGATATTTCACAGGGGTCTCTATGCTACATTTAAGTTTTAAAATAAAAATGCGCTTGACTTGTCGGAGCTCCGGTGGTATGTTGTTTGCAGTTACAGTCATCTTGAGTTGGAGGTTCGCTCATGGAAAGTGAAATCAGCTGGGTGGTCTGGGTCTCGATTATGGGGATCGTGTCGCTCGTAGGTCTCGTGGTCTCCTGCTTCTGAGTGGCCTACGATCAGTATCAGTACCCACTCTGCCCCCGGTGTGGACATAACCTCCACACGCGGAGGATTTCCCGTAGCCAAGGTCTATGTTCCTTCCACTCCACGTTTGGAGTGGAAGCGTGGGGACAAACGCGGACGATGTAATCGTCCGCGTATCATTTGTATTCGGCCCTTTTTGCTTGTCGTTATCAATCCATTTGGAAAAGGGCCTTGAAGCGCTCCCAAATGCTTTGTTTTGCCCGTTCTGTTTGCTCTCGGAGTTCTCCTGTAAGTTCTTCCCCTTGTTCTTCAAGGCTCTCTTGTGCGGATTCTGTACGTTTTTCCACTTCGCGACCGAGGAGTTCTTTTATGCGGTCACCAATGGTTTGGAGCGCGGGCGAGACTCGTTTCTCCCATATTTCTTCTTTGGCCCAATTCCCCATTTTGCGCCACGCAGGAAGCACTTGTTCTGACCATATTCTGCCAATTATTCTCGGGATCGCTTGGAGAACCTTGTCCCCTATGTTGAGTACGTCCTCTTTCACTCCCTCAAGGGTGTCTGGCGCGCGGAATATAGGATCGCCCTGAGCAAAGATGGACGTTGGCAAGGCAAAAGAAGCTAACAGGGCGAGAAAAACAAAACGTCGCACAAATACATTGTGCAGCATTGTCTTGCGAAATGTCGCACAATGTTTGCTTCCAATCTTATGCATATGCAAGTATCTTTATTGCGTTCTGTATGCGTTCTAGGGTTTTTTCTTTGCCTAAAACTTCCGCGATTTCAAAGGGTCCGGGCGATGCCTTTTTGCCGCTTAATGCCGCGCGCATAGGCCAAAGCATATATCCCCTGTTTGGTTTCTCGGGCGGCCCCGCTTTTTCTGCCTCCGGCATGAGAATTTTTTCAAGATTGTCTTTCGTCCACTCGCTCTCCCCTACTCCATTGAGCAACTCACGTATTTTTTCCAGTATTTCTTGCGTTCCCTCTTTCGTCGCATCTTTCCAAAGCAAAAGCTCTGCATCGTATTGCAATGTATCTGCAAAAAAGAAATCGGCGAGCTCCGCGATCTCTGCAAGTTTTTTCAAACGCTCCTGATAGAGGCCGACAATGGCTTTTTGCTTTTCAGAATCAACGTCGTCTCGCGGGAGGTAGGGCGCGCACAATGCGGCAAGTTCCTCAAGCCGCATGTGGCGGATGTACAGGCCGTTTATCCAGTCCAAGCGCTTCAGGTTGAATATCGCGCCGCCTTTTTGGATGCGCTCCAGAGAGAATTCTTTGACGAGTTCTGGCAAAGAAAAAATTTCCCGATCGCTGCCCGGGTTCCAACCCAGGAGCGCGAGAAAGTTTACAACGGCTTCCGGCAAATACCCTTGCTGGCGGAAGGCGCGTACGGAATTGTCGCCGTGGCGCTTGGAAAGCTTTGAGCGATCTTCCCCGAGCAAAAGCGGCAGATGGGCGTATTGCACGCCCGGAAGTTCCAGGGCCTCTTGAATAAGAATTTGCCGGGGCGTATTGGTAATGTGGTCTTCCCCGCGAATTACGTGCGTGATCTGCATTTCAAAATCGTCCACCACCACGGAGAAGTTGTAGAGCGGTGTTTCCAAGTCCTTTGCGATAACCACGTCCCCCAGCAGTCCTGTGTCAAACGCGATCTCGCCGCGGATGAGATCATGAAAGGCGACGGTTTTTGGTTCCACCGCGAATCGGATGACTCCCCTCGTCCCCGAGGCCAGACGCCCTTGCTGTTCTTGAGGCGAGAGATTCCTGCACGCGCCTTTGTATCGCGGGGCTTCTCCCAGCGACATTTGGTGGGCGCGCTGTGCTTCCAACTCCTCTGGAGTACAGAAGCACCAGTACGCTCTCCCCTGCTCCAAGAGCTTGGTGAGATATTTCTTATACAGCTCAGTACGTTCGCTCTGACGATACGGGCCGTATTTCCCGTTCTTCTCCGGCCCTTCATCCCATTCCAAACCGAGCCAGCGGAAGCTCTCCAGAACATCCTGTTCGTACTCCTTTTGGGAGCGTTCTTTGTCCGTGTCTTCTATGCGCAAGATAAAATCACCTCCTTCTTTTTTGGCAAAGAGATAATTAAACAGCGCGGTCCTGGCGGTTCCCATGTGCGCCCACCCCGTGGGAGAAGGGGCGATCCTTGTTCTTACTTTTCCGTCCATACGCGTATCATAACCCTACCTCCTATTTTTCACAATTCACCCCGTCTTATCCAATAACAAACCACGGCATTCCATTTGTATGTATGATGTATATAGTACAAAAATGGCACAATTGTGGTATTTTTGTACTAAAGGGAAAGGCGGGTATTGATATTATCTCACCGCCTAGTCCGGTGGCACCACCTTGCATTCCTCGATACGGAAAAGGAGGTACTCGTCGGGCGGGTGCGGGGTTGAACGCCACCAGTCAGCCGCCTCTCCTTTCCCTTGAGATTCAAGCGCCCTGACCGCTCTCTCCCACGCAACCCAATACCAGGTACCGAAGGGAAAAACGTGAGGAGCGCCGGTGCGCACGCCTTTTGCCCAGGTCGCTCCGACAAGTTCTGCAGGAAGAATGCATCCCACCCATTCTTCCCTGACCCACCCGGGAGCTTCTCCTGCTGGGACTTCAATGATCTGTATCGCAATCATCTTCTTCCTCCAGCTTATCTAGTTCATCGGCGCTATGAAGTTGGTCTGCGTAAGGGCCCGCTATTGCGAAAGCCCTTTGTTCTGTTCCCTCGCCCAAAAGGCAGAACCACGGCCCCATTCCCCACTCGCAGCGCGCTCGATCCGCAAGATGCGGAACACAGACGTTCCAGCCACGAGACGGGTCATAGGGCGGCACGAGGGGGAGGTTTGGGTATAGAGAAAGCTCAAACGGCGGAATCACAAGGACGCGATTTCTTCCCTCTTCATTCCTCCATCGTGGCGGGAGTATCCCCTCTTCTGGCTCCAAGAAGATGTAAACGTCGCCGTACTCCTCTCGCCTTTCTCTCATTGCTGTGCCTCCGTAACGCGCGGTGTATGAGTGTTAAAAGCTAAAAATATAATACGAGGAATTATGAAGAAAGTCAACGCATCACTTTTCCGTCCATGATGGTTTTGGTTTAGCGCTGGAGATAAGCCAACAAATAATCTGCCACGATTCGGGCGGCGTTTGGTTTTGCAAAATTGAGTGCGCCCTCAGCCATTCGCTTCGTCTCGACGGGATCAGAAATCACGCTGCGCACGCGCTCTAAGAAAAAATGGGGAGTCAGGTTTGCTTCTTCCAGTACAATGGAGGCCCCCGTGTTGGCGTAGGCGTACGCATTCTCCATTTGGTGGTTTTGGGCGGATTCGGGCAGTGGAATGAGCATGCTGGGTTTTCCCAGGGCAGCTATTTCAAAAATGGTTCCGGAGCCCGCTCTGCTTACTATAAAATCGGCGGCGGCGTACGCGTGCCGCAGTTCGTTTTCGTTAAGAAAAGGTGCCGGATGGTAATAGGGAAGATTTGTTTCCGATATCACCACTTTCGCTTCCTGTTCTACGGTTTTAAAATTCGCCTCTCCGGTTTGATGGATAATTTCAAATTGTGAGAGCGCCGCGTCGAGTACGGCTAAGAGCATATCGTTGATGCGCTGGGCGCCCTGAGAGCCGCCCATAATCAAAAGAATGGGCTTGTCGCCCACGAGCTGAAACAGCTGGAGGGCTTCCTCTCGCGAGCCGGATAAAAGGCGGCTGCGGATCGGATTTCCCACGAGCAGGATTTTTTTGGGAGAGAAATGCCGCGTAAAAGGAAAAGAGGTGAAAATTTCCAGAGCGAGCTTTTCGGCGGTCAAGTTCGCCTTGCCGGGCACAATATCGGATTCGTGCAGAAATACGGGGATACCGAGCATTTTGCCGGCTACCGTGGCAGGGATTGCCCCGTATCCTCCTTTGCTGAAAATGAGGTCCGGGGAGAGGAAAAACAAAATTTTAAATGCCTTGCAAATCCCCCACGGGGTGAGGAAAAACATGTCTGCGAGGTTATGCAGGAATGCGGCTGGGCCTTTATATCGGCGAAGTTTTCCCGCCCGCACGCTGAATGTCTTGATTCCTTCCTGCGAAAGCAAAACATCCCCGAACTTACCCTCGGGACCCATGTAATACAGTTCCATGTTTTCGCCCGGATAGGAGCGCTTTAACTCTCGGGCCACAGCAACGATAGGGAGAATATGGCCTCCGGTTCCTCCTCCGGCAAAAAGGATTTTCATCCCGTACGAAATTTCGTTTGTTATCTTCTCTTATTACCCGTAGAAAATGCCCATGTCCTTGAGATTTCGTACGGGATTCATGCTTGTTTAGGGAGCTGAGCCCCCTTTGCTTATATTAAGCAAAATTCCGAGAGCAATCAACTCAACAACCAAAGCAGAGCCCCCGTAGCTGATAAAAGGAAGCGGGATTCCAGTTAAAGGAACGAGCGCGAGCATGGAGGCGATGTTGACGAAGGCCTGCAGGGAAATCCAAACACCGATGCCCGTCGCGCACAGGCCTGCGAAGCGATCGTGCGTTCTCCGCGCGATAACAAACACGCGCCACGCAAACAGCGCGAAAAGCGAGATGAGAAACATGCTCCCGAGGAAGCCGGTTTCTTCTGCGAAGACCGCAAAAATGGAGTCGGAAATGGGTTCCGGCAACACTCCAAATTTTTGGAAACTCAAACCGAGCCCCGTGCCGAACAACCCTCCGGATCCAATCCCGATGAGCGCCTGATTGAGCTGATAGCCCTTGCCGAGAGGATCTAAAGAGGGATCCAAAAATACCTGAAGGCGTTCCCACCGGTAAGACGCCAAAACCGTGAGCGCGGCAAATGCCGCCAAGCTGAATCCCGACAGGAGAAACGTATGCCAGAGCGGCGTTCCGGCAAGGAAATACATCGCAAGGCCGGTTGCGGCAATCACTCCCAAGGTGCTTACGTTTGGCTGGAGAATCAAAAACGCGCTCACGATAGCCATAACGACGGCAAAGGGCACGAAGGTCCTGCTGAACGCTTCTTTTTTCGCCGAGGAGGCGCGGGAGGCAAGCCACGAAGCCATATACAGAATGAAAGCGAGTTTCAGGAGTTCGGAGGGCTGAAAGGAAAATCCTCCCACAAAAATCCAACGACTGGCGGTGTCAACTTCCCTGCCAATGCCAAGCACAAACACTAAGGCAAGCAGCGCTAAAGAAAAGAGCAAAAACGCAAAACCCCATTTTTTAAAGAAAGAGAGCGGCAGGAAAAAGGCAACGGCGCCCAGCACCAGCCCCGGCAGAAATCCAAACAAAAGCTGGTGATTGAGATAATAGAAGGTGGTCCCGGTTCGTTGGAGTGAGAGAGAGGAAGAAACGCTTGCTAAAATCAGCACGCCAGAAACGAGGAGCAACGAGCAACAAAGAAGCAGGATAAGATCAAGCGCGCGCCCCTTTGCCATAGCGGATCACAAGTTTTTTAAATTCATCACCGCGCTCTTTGTAGTCGCGAAACATATTGAAGCTGGAGGCCGCGGGCGAAAGCAAGCAAATAAAGCCCTTTGGCGTGCGCTCGTAGCACAGCTCAACTGCCTCTGCCAGCGTGCTTTTGCGAAAACAGTGTAGTGCGCGGTTTTTTTTCTGCTTTGAACGAATCGCTTCCAGTTCCTTTTCAACTTTTGCGCCGGTTGCGGGAAGAAGGATGAGCGTGCGTACCTTGCTTTGCAGTATGCGTTCTGCCAAAGGCGCGAGCTCAATGCCCCGATCATGCCCGCCCACAATAAGCGTGGCAACTTTGTTTCCAAGAATGTCCAAGGCGGCGTTTGTCGCTTGGGGGATGGTGGCAAGGGAGTCGTTGTAAAACGTGATTCCCCGGTACGTTCCCACGCGCTCCAAACGATGCAGCAGGGGTTTGAAGTGTTTCAGCGCTTTCTCCACCTTTTCTTTTGGCACGCCAAAGAGTTTTGCCGCAAGGAATACGGGCTGGACTGGCGCGGCGTACGCCGCGCCAGTCCTGAAAGTTGGCGAGAACGGCAGGAGTTTCGCTTTGGACGCCTTGGCAATACGGCTCACCTCTTCGTCTTTTTCGTTGTAAATAAGATAATCGTCTGCGGTTTGGAATTTGGTTATGTTTGCCTTGGATGCCGCGTACGTTTTGAACGTGACGTGATGGTCCAAGTGTTCGGGGTACAGATTGAGAAACACTGCAATGTGCGGGCTTTGCGTTGCCGTTTCCAATTGGAAGCTGGAGAGCTCGTATACGAACACATCCTCTTTCGTGGCTTCGTCCAAGAATTGGAGAACGGGCTGCTCAATGTTGCCTACGAGCTGCGTCCGCACTCCCCCACTCTTGAGTGCCTCTGCAATAAGCGTAGAAACCGTGCTTTTGCCCTTGGTGCCCGTTATTCCTACGATTTTTCCCGGGCAGTTTGCAAAAAAAATATTGGTTTGCGAGGTGAGGATTTGGTGCTTTTTCAAATGTGGCTGCACCGCCGAGAGTGGAATGCCGGGCGATTTTACGACCACATCGTATTTGTTCACCGGCTTTGCGTAGTCGGCACCGAAATACAAAACGACCCGCCTGTCGGCGTTGAGCATGCGTTGGATCTGGAGGGGCAGTTCCTCAAACTCTTTTCGGTCCGCAATTCCCAGATTTTTGCTCGGAAAATGCTTTCGCAAAAACAAAAACGTGTCCTGCCCTTCGCGGCCAAACCCAAGAATGAGTATTTCCTTATTTTTCAGCTCCGAAATCAACATTGATGCCTCTCTATCCTACCACGGATTTGAGCTTGTTTTCCAGATGCGGAGGAAGGGCATGTTGAGGATTCCAGGAACAGAGGAGGCGGTGGGTTTTTATTTTGCCTTGGCAGAGGGAAAGCGCTGTTCTGCTCTCCCCTATCGTTCCCACGCACTCAAAGGGTTTGAACTTTCTTTTGCCGGTAAGCTCGTCCAGCAAGGGCTTGAGCGATGCGTCCCTGAGAAGATTTTTCTTAAAAATGCAAACCGTGCGTTCCTCGCCAGCAAACGAGCACAGCGCCAAGAATACAAACAAGCACTTGGAGCATTTGCCGCACCAGCGCTCAGTGGGTTTGTGGGCGCCAGAAAGCGTTTTGTGAGCTTCGTTACAGCTCAAAAAATACGGGAAATATTTTGGATACCGTGAAAAGATTTTCGCGATTTGCAGTTCATACAGCGGCCGCAAAAAACTGAAATACTCCACAGAGGGCGCGAGATATGCTTTGGAGTAAGAGCGAAACCGCTTTTCAAAATCCCATGACTTGGAATATTGGTGGTTTATTTCGTGCCCCAAGTATTGCACGTTTCCCTCGTTGGAGCTTCGTTCGTTGGAAAGCACGACATACTTTTGATTGAAGAGTGCCGCGCACAGCACTGTGAGAAACGCAAGGTATGAGGAAAATGGCGTGTGGCCGTTGAGATACCCTTTTTGGTTGAGCTTGAGGAGTGCGGGATCAATGGTGCGTTCAACGACAATGGGATTTTTCTCGCCGGCAACGCGGAGAATTGCACTGTGTTCCTTCTTCGGATTTAGAACAAACGGCTGCACTTTCTCGCCGGCCTTTTTCAGAATTTCGTATGTTACAATTGCGTCCTTCCCTCCGCCGATGGGCAGGAGGATGTTGTTTCGCAACGGTTTTGAGAGCATCGGAAAGCAACCCTCTGCGCGCGATGTTATGGTGAGAAAATTCTTTGCCCGGAAGTTTATCTTGTTTTCATAAAAGTATTGCCCCATTCCTTTCAGAAAGAGATCGTGCCACCAATTGAGTTGCGCTTTATTCAAATATCCTGCTTCCACGATAATACGCGGGGACGCGGTTGCCTTCCAGTAGCTCGGCATCTCCGCCAGCCCAAGGTGAAACATAAGATTCTGGAGCGCCCCATCCCCCACTCTATCTACATCCCGTTGCGAAACGTTTTTGATGACAACTTGCGGCCTGAACTTTATCTCCCCAACTTCAAAATGAAACGACATCTCCAAGTCGCCCTTTTTTAATTCGTATGAGTATCCCTTGTACAAAAATTCAGGATACTTTTTTCGTAATTCTGCCGCGCTCATAGTGTTAGCCGATGAGGCGTATGGCGACGCCGGCGATGGCGGCGACAACGCCGATAATCCAAAAACGCATCGTAACTTTGTACGGAGGCCAGCCGAGCGCCTCAAAGTGGTGATGGAGGGGGGCCGCAAGAAACACTTTCTTTTTGCGGAATTTTTTGGAGAGCAATTGTATGATGACCGAAGCTGATTCTGCGACGAGAAGAATTCCGATGATGGGAAGTACGAACACGGAATCGGTGAGGAACGCCACCACGGTGAGAGAGGCCGTAAGCGCCATAATGCCGGTCTCTCCCATATAAAATCTGGCGGGCGGGATATTAAACCAAAGAAAAGCAAAAATCGCTCCCGCAACCACAAAGCAGAATGCAGCCAGATCAATCTGGCCTCGGGAAAACGCAATAACCCCAAATGCCGCGAACATGGAAGCGAATGTGCCGCCCGAGAGGCCGTCTATCCCGTCTATGACTCCCCCACTGTAGGTTGCGAGCATTACGATGACAAACAGAGGGATATAAAGAATGCCGATGGGCAGATCTCCTATGCCCGGAATATGGATGGTGTTCCAGCCAAGTTTGTAAAAAAACCAGTAAGCGCCCACCAGCCCAATAAGTGTCACAAGCGCAAAGCGATATTTCAGGTGCAGTCCGCCGGCCACGTACTTGCCGAGCTTATCCCATACTCGCCTGAAAAGTCCTCGGGTGGGCGGAGAGAGAACCTGCATAATATCGTCTAAAAATCCCACGGCGCCCGCGGCCCAAAGCGTTACCAAGGGAAGCCATGTTTGACCCCGGCTCAGGAAATTGAATTTTTCCAGCCACCATATCTGGGTGGAGGCGAGCGTAGAGAAAAGAAGCGCTACGGCAGGAGGTACGAGCCATACGAGCACCCCTCCAAAGCGGGGCGTTTTCACTTCGCCTTCGCCGTGAAACTTTTGGAAAAACGGAACCCCTCCCCCGCCGAGCGCTTCCGCGCGCACGCTTTTTCGCCAGAGTTTGTATTTGTACAAAATGTGGGTCAGGAAGGGCGTGAGCAGAAATGCGAGCAAGAAGCTTGCCGTGGCAAGGGTGGCGACTTTCAATACGCTGAGAGTAAAATCAATTTCCAAATTCCCATTCATATGTTTCCAAAATCCAGTGCAGGAGCTGGCGCATTTCGGTAAATCGCGCTTCAGATCCCAGGATTACGTTTATGATATACCCGTCAGCTGACGGACTTTCCACTACGAACAAGAGCGTCTGTCCTGCGGCCGGCGTGGTCCCTGTTTTTCCTCCGAGAATTTTTGCCGGCCAGTCATAATATCCGAGAAGTTCATTGGTGTTGCGCATGAGATGGTGGAGGAGGCCGTCGGGAGCGTACAGCGGAAGTTCGCTTTGGCTTAAAATGTCAAATATCTGCGGATGGGTATTCAGCAAATAACGCGCGAACTGGGCAAGGTCTCGGGCGGTAGATTCGTTGCTTCCTTCCGGTTCGTCGAGCCCGGTCGGGTTTATGAAGCGAGTGTTCCGGAGGGCAAGGCGACCAGCTTCTTCGTTCATCTTTGTTACGAATTGTTCCTCTCCAAGCAATGCTGCGAGCGCGACCGCAGCGTCATTGCTGGATTCCATAAGAATAAGGTACAACAAGTCCTTCACGGGGAGCACGTCTCCTTCCTGCAACTGGCCGGCTTCCCCTGGGGTCTCGAGAATTTCTCGTGTGATGGTAACGTGCTGGGTGGGCGGATAATTCTTTATCGCCACGAGGGCGGCCATTAATTTGGTTATGCTTGCGATGGGCAAGGGTTTCTCGCCGCCTTTTTGAAAGAGTATCTTTATCGTTCCGTCTTCTCTCGCATACAGAGCAAGCGCCGCTTTTGCGTGAATTTCAAGGCGTTCTCCGCCTTTCTGCGCAAGCGGATACGCTTCTTGGATCTGTTGTTCAAGCTCCAGTTGGGCCGCCGTCGCAGCTAGCACTGCAGGATTCGTGCGCATCTCGTAAGCAAAGAAAACATCCGTAAGGGCCTCATTTAGCGCATTTATCCCCCACCATACCGATACGCTTCCCACGGAAGCTGCAAGAAACACTTTGAGATTTCTGGTCATCATTTCTCTTTCTGCACGCGAAGGTGCAACTCGCGAAGCTGCTCTTCAGAAAGTTCAGAGGGGGCATCCATTACGGAAGTTCTTCCTTGCCCTGTTTGGGGGAATGCCTGCACTTCCCGTAAGTATTCCTCGCCTAAATGCGCCATCAAGAGACGCTCGAATCCTTGAGCGCATCCGCCGTGCGGGGGCGCCCCATACTGAAAGGCCTCAAGCATGTGTCCAAATTTATCCTCAATTTCCGGATCTTTGTACCCCATGACGCGAAAAACCGCCTTGAGCGCCTCGGGTTTATGTGTTCGAATGCTCCCCCCCGAAACCTCCAAGCCATTACAAACCAAATCATATTGAGAGGTGATAATCTGCTCGATATTTTTTCCTTTGAGAAGCCATTGTTCGTGTTCGTCGTTTATGGGGGCGGAAAAGGGGTTGTGTGTAAATGTCCATCCTTTAGCCGGCGGAGTCGCTTTTTCAAAAAAGGGAAAATCCACCACCCACGCGAGACGCAGAATCCCTTCCTTTTTTTCTTTCTCGCTTCGGAGATCGAATTTGTCAGCACCGTATTTTTTCATTGCCTCTTGGTAAGTCACAACGGGAAAGGGTTTTTCAGCGATGCGAGCTCCAATCTTTTCAAGTGCGAATATGGTCATTTCTTCAACCAACTTCATTACGTCTTCGCGGGTTACAAAACTCATTTCAATGTCAATCTGTGTGTGTTCAGCCCCCCGATCTGCTCTTGGATCTTCGTCGCGTAGCGCTCTTGCGGTTTGAAAGTATCTTTCAAAACCCGCCACCATAAGGAGTTGTTTATACTGCTGGGGGCTTTGCGGAAGCGCGTAGAATTTGCCAGGATACACTCTGCTTGGAACAACAAAATCGCGCGAGCCCTCGGGCGTGGATTTTGTGAGCAGAGGAGTTTCAATTTCAAGAAACCCCTGCGAAAAAAGGTATTCGCGGCAGGCCTGCACATACCGGGAGCGAATTGTTAGATTCCGCTGGAGCCGTTCTCTGCGAAGGTCCAGATACCGGTACTTCAGGCGCGTGTCCTCCCCTATTTCGTAGCCGTCTGTATCTACGGGCAAGGGAAGGGGTTTGGCTTCAGAAAGCACCGTGAGTTTCTCGGCCGCAATTTCAATGTCGCCGGTAGCGATGCTCGGGTTTCTGAGGTTTTCCGGGCGTTTCTGCACTTTGCCTTCAATTTCCACAACCCACTCGGGCCGCACGGCGCCCGCCTTCGCCAGGACTTCGGCGGGCGCCTCGGGCGAAAATACCACCTGCGCCAATCCTCCCCTGTCGCGGAGGTCAAAAAACACGATTTTACCGTGATCGCGCCTTGTCGCCACCCATCCTGCGACCCTCACTCTATCCCCTATTTTCGTTTGGGTTTGGGAAGTAAGAATACGTTCCATAATTCTATAACCCGCAAGGGTATTTATTTGACATATTGTTTCACTTTAGCGACGACTTCCTGCGGCGTGTAGTTGGTTTTGATGAGGTAGTCCTTGGCGCCCAAACTAAGGGCACTTTCCTTCATTTTGGGGTCGTCAAAATTAGAAAAGGCAATTACCGGAATATCCGCGATTTCGGGATCTTGCCTCCTCTGCTCCAAGAAGTAAATTCCGTTGCTTTCCGGGAGTAAAATATCCAGCAGGATAAAAGCCGGCTTCTCTTTTAAGGCAACACTGATTGCTTCTTCTCCGGTGCCGGCCGACATAATATCAAACCCTTCTTTTTCAAATAGTTCCCGATACATTTCTGCAAGCAGTGCCTCATCTTCTACAAGCAGTATTTTTTTCGCGCCTTTCTTTTTCACCATGGTTTTACGCCCTCATTACTTATGGTATCATAAAAGTATGAACGACTCAATCTTGCTGATCTTCTTTCTTTTCCTTTTATCTCTCGTTCTTTTTTTGCTTGATGCCGTTGGTTCCGGTATCTTGATGCTTCTCTTTGCGATAATCTTTCCTATACTTTTTCCCACAGCCCCCGGCCCGGACGCTCACGGCGGAGAGGAAGAGTGATGAAAAAAGAGAGCAGAATGTTTACCAATTCTGCTGAGGAATTTTGTAGTATACGCCTGCCAAGCTCAAGAGGAGGCCGACGAGGGCGGACGATATTCCTACCAAATAGGCAATCCAAAAAAGATTTGTCGGAAGGAGAACGGCAGTGAGGATACCCGCAGCGAGCCCCCCAGGCAAAAGAAGGAAGCCCGAGGCAATGAAGAGGAAACGTTTCCGGAGAGCACCGGCGCTTGTCCGCCCCAGCCAGAAAAAGAGTGCCATCACGGCAACGCCTCCGGTAATTCGCACGAGATCAAAAAGCATAAATAGTGCTATCTCACTATAATAGCTATAGCTGTATCTCCAGTAGAAGAAAGGCGGTATTTCCATAAATAAAGAAGGCCGAGGAACGAAGGAAAGAAAAGCAATCTCTGCAACGATAAATCCTGCGGCAAAAGTTTGGATAACTTTGGATAAAGAGGGTTTTTCGAGAATGCGAAAGACAATGCGAAAGAAGAAAAGAATGGGAACAGTGAGTAGGGCTTCGGTAATGGCTTGGAATGGCGCGATGACAAATGGAGGGCGCGTTGCGGCGCCGAGGATTATTTGAAGTACAAAGTATATTCCAAGTGTTGCGTACACCATCTGAAAATCCCGCACGTTTTCGTCCTTGCCCCTGAGATATGACCGGCGCAGTTTTCCTGCGGCAAGCAGGCATACAATCACGTGAGGCGCAACAAGTAAGGAAAGGGGGAGCATATATTAAAAGCCGCCTATGAATTTGGTAATGCGTTCCCGCTGAGGGGGGGAGATGGTTTGAGATTTCACGGGAATTTCCACAAAAAAGGTGCTTCCTTTCCCCTTTCCGGAGGATTCGGCCCAAATCCTGCCACCGTGCATTTGCACGAATTGTTGGGCGATATATAGACCCAGACCCGCGCCCTCTGTGGCGAGTTTTTGGCCCGCTTGCCCGCGTGAAAAGCTTTCAAAGAGCTTGGCGATTTCTTCTTGGGTCATTCCCTCTCCGGTGTCCCGTACCCTTATTTGGAAAGCTTTGTTCTCTTGGGCAAGAGAAATGGTAATGCTTCCTTCCCCCGTATATCGAATGGCGTTGTCCACGATGTTCAAAATGACATTGCGGATTTTTTCTTTGTCGAGCCACGAAGGCGGCAGAGCGGTCGCTGGTTTTTGGAAGGCGAGCTTAAGGTCTTTTTGCCGAGCTTTCACCTGGAGTTCATCTACCACGCTTTGGATTATTTCGGCGAGGTCTGCGCGCTGGAGTTCGAGTTCCATCTTTCCCGACTCAATGCGCGACAAACTCAGGAGATCGTTCACCAGACGAATAAGCCGCTCATTTGATTCATACACTTTTGCCATCGGCTTTTTCACGTTCTCCGGAATTTTTCCGTAGCTTCCTCCGAGCGCGAGCGACAGGTATCCTTTGATTGCCGTAAGGGGTGTTCGCAGCTGATGGGACGCTATGGAAACGAACTCCGACTTTGCCTGATCCAGCCGCTTGAGTTCTGCGTTCGCCGCCTCTAGTTTTTTCGTGAGGGCCTCCAATTGTTCCCGTTGCTGAATTTCTCTGCGGATACTTTTAACCAAGAGGTAGCTAAAGTAAATTAATAGTATCAACGTAAACCCCTTCATCGCCTGAAGCCAAAGCAGGGGAGTGAAAAGCAGAAGGTCTAAAAACAGAAGTACGCCAATGAAGCCCATGAGAAGGGCCGTCAGGAAAATTCTGATGCCGAGCAACTCGCTTTTCAGAATTGCGTAAGCTATGAAAGAAACGAGAATGATATTTGAATAATCCCCAAATCGATAGAGATGAAATATATCCAAAAATACCGGGAAGACGATATTGAATATCGCATTTGCGAGAAAAAACAAGGAAAATCCTGTTAGTATATATTCAATTTGTCTTTTTCGTAATGCCGCTTTGACTCCAAAGTATTCTTTTGTGAGTACAAAAAGATTTAGGAGGGTGAGAAAGAAAATAGTTCCAAAGAAAATCCACACGCCTCCTCCATAAACGATTCGCACAATGCCGGCTTGGGCGTAGTAAATATTTTTAATAACTAAGGGAGTAAGAATAATAATCGGAACCTCTATCATCGCGACTATCAAGAGGGTGGGCTTTAGTAAAGAATAGATTTTTGCGGTTTTCCCAAAAAATTCGCTTATGAAAAGAAAGATAGTAACAAAATAGAGTGGCGTAATCGCCCAGGCAAAGCGAATGAAAATTATACCTTGCTTGGTGGGTAGAATTCTTGACAAGTACGCGAAATTTACCCAAAAGAGCATGAGCACCACCATTGCGGTAAATAGGAAAGCGATTCTGCTCTTTGACCGGTACACATTCAAAAGGATGGCAAGCCAGACGCCAATAGCATTAACGCCTACTAGCGCGAGTCGTATGGCAAAGGTAAATTCTATAGATTCCATGGCACTACAAAAGCTTTAGGCGCTTTCCTATTTCTTGTTTTTGAACAAGCGTCATCCTCTGAAATTTGCTCGCCACCATATCGTATACTTTGTTTCTCACATTCTTTTTGGATGGGTATGCCTTGATAAGAAGCGATTGCCTAGCGAGCAAACAATCTATGAGTTCTTTTATGTACGCATTGAAATTAATATAACTCTTTTCGAGGACGACGACCGTTATTGTCTGGATTCCGTTTTCTCTGTCGTGCGTTATATCTCCTATATCTTTTTTGAGAATATTGAGTGCCCGAAAAACTCTCGCGATTTTTTGAATGCTGTCTTTCGCGGGTTGCCCTATTCTTTGCTTGAGAAGTGCGATTCGCACAAAGATGTCAATATCCATTCCGCGACAAAGCAAGAGATCGGCAGAGTGCTTCATGATAGCATCAATGTTTTTTTCCTGGAGTATCTGCTCTTTATAAAATCCCTCAGCAGCTGCAAGCGTGATTAATTTATTCATGTACATCCCCATAAATTTCTGGATCTCCGTCTCGGCTTTGCTGCTAAAAAGTGCAAATACGCGGAGAAACTCAAGTATGTATTGCGCCTTCGCGTCCTTATTTAAATTTTCATCAAAGAGGTCGTCCAATATATTCACCATCGCGTCAACGCTCAAGGAAATCATTGTTTGCGGAGATGGGTATAAAGTGCCGAACGCCTGCTGAACAAATTTCGTTCGTGCGTATTTTCTTCCGCTCTGCCAGCGAGAGGTGATGAGTGAGGAACTCTGATCCAGTAGTTTTTCGTACAGAGCAATGGGAGGATTCTTCGTGTTTAGCATCCTGAGAATCGCTTCTATTGATTTGATATTTTCCTGGGCACTCTTTTTATAAATTTGTATATTCCTTTCCATATTGTAATTTTAATACTCTCTAAGTCCTACGAAATCTACGATTTCCTCAAGCATGAGGCGAGATTGTGAGGGTGGCAACGCCGCCAGAGCTCGTTTCGCTTCGCTCTCGTACCAGAGAGCTTGCTGTACCGCTTTTTTCTTTGCGCTCGTCGTTTCTATAAGCATTATTGCTTTTTTAATATCTTCGTTGCCGGGCGAATCCATGCGGAGAATTTTCGTGAGGTCAAGTTTATTTTTTAAAGGAAGTTCCTTGAGGGCAAAAAATATAAGAATATTGCCAAGTTTGTGTTCCCGGATATCCTGCCCTCGGGGCTTCCCGGTGTTGACGCCGCAGATATCCAGCACGTCATCGGTTATTTGGAAGGCAACACCAAGATGCCATCCGTATGTCTTGAGTGTCTCAACTTTTTGGAGAGGAGCGTTTGCCGTTATGGCGCCAAGTTCGCAGGAGGCCCGGAAAAGCGAAGCCGTTTTAGCGCCTATCATTCGTTTGTACAGAGGGAGGGAAATGCGGGTAATCCGGTGTTTCTCTGGAAAGGGCTCTTCTTCACGGCCCGCTTGCTCCAAAAGAACATCTTCCATTTCGCCATCCATTATGGTTTTAAGGGCTTTTGCATAAACCGCGCTTACCTTTTTTGGGCTCTTGCTTTCGACTATAACCTGAAGAATTGTGGCTCCGTAATCAATGCCGATGCATTCTGCAAAGGAGCGGCCGAATTTTTTCCAGCAGGTTGGTTTGCCTCTTCGTTTTGGGCTGTTGTCGATAATGTCGTCGATAATGAGGGTGTAGTTGTGCAAAATTTCAAGCCCGGCGGCAGGATACAGCGCGTCTTGCAGTTTGCCCCCGCACGCGAGACAGCTTAAGATAGCCAGCGCCGGCCGAAGCCGTTTTCCTCCCGTGCTGATTTGGTAGTGCAAGAGTTCGCGCGTTTGTTTGGTTACTCCTTGCGCGAGCATTTTTTTTATAACGGGATTAACCAATGCTGCGTATTTTTTTAAAATTGCCTCCACATGCGAATTCATTTTCTCATTATAGAACATTTTTCCAAAGCGGGAAAACAAAATGGCCTCTCCTCATGGTTAGAAGAGAGGCCTACACCTCTTCCTTGATGCGGTTTAGATTTCGCTGCATTTCACGCAGCGATGGAGCCGCTGGGCAAGGAAATACGAGAACGCCTCCTTGAGTATTCAGGTGAGCCGGAGCCAACGAGTGATGAGTGATACGCATTCTGTCTCCCTCCCAGTAGAACCGCATAGGAGAAAGACAAAGTAAGCAGGTGCAGGTTCTTAATTCTGCCATCATTTCCCTTCTTTGTTTTTCTAGTAGTGCAGAAAGCGCCGGTTCCGCTGTTGTTGGCGAGGCGAAGGTGCTATTGCACACCCCTCGGGGGTAAGGGGATGAGCGATCGTCAACACCGCTTTCCCATCATCCACGATCACGACACGTTCAAGCCTCTGGCACTCTGGACATCTCCGCGTCTCCACGGTGTTCATCAGAACTCCTTTCTCTAACCTTGGGGTTATCCGGGCTGTTGGGGCGGCTTTGATTGTTGTCCTCCTTCTCTCTTCTTCCCCATGAAGTAAATCAACCCCACGGCAATAACGAGGAGGAGAACTCCGATAAGTAAAAGAATGTCCATTGGATTTTCCTACTATTTATAGCGCGAAGACCTTTTGCCCTATCGCCTATTGTCTCTTTTTCACGACGCTGTGTCAAACTCTTTTTGGAGCCGCAGGGTGAGGCTGTAAATGTTTCCGGCGCCCATTACCATAACTACCTCTCCGCCCGCAAGGTTTTGCCCAAGATAGGCATGGATGTCATCAATCGTCGGCAGCCAGAGCACGCTTTCTTCGTGTTTTTTGCCTTTCCTCTTGAGGATCTCTTTCACGAGTATTTCTGAAGAAATTTTTTGAGTGATTTCTTCGGCTTCTCTTCCGGCAACGTCGTAGATATCCGCCACGATAAGTTTATCCACCGGAAGCCGTGAGAGAATGTTCGCAAAGTCCCGAAAGAAGTAATAGGTACGCTGATACTGGTGGGGCTGGAACACGAGCCAGAGCTGGCGTTTGGGCCACTTGGCGCGTGCGGCCTCCACGGTGACGCGCACTTCCGTGGGGTGATGCCCATAGTCCGACACGAGCGTGTAGGGCACCGGTCCGCCAGCTGGCGGAGCAATTTCAAACGTTTCAAATCTTCTCCAGGTTCCTTCAAAGGCGGCGAGCGCTTCAAAACTCGTTTTATCCGGCACTCCGAGCGAGCGCGCCGCAGTAAGAGCCGCATGTGCGTTTGCCACGTTGTACTCGCCAGGCACGCGAAGAATTTTTCTGAGTTCTTCAGCAGCAGTCCACTCTGCAGAGTAGAATTGCACGAGGCGCTTGGAGGAAGAGACCACCTCCACAGTGTTTTTGTCGTCTTTGTTCGCAACGATTATCCCGTCTTCGGGCAATCGGAGAATATAGGTGCGGAACGCGCGCAGGATATTGTCGAGATTTTTGTAGTAATCCAGATGATCGGCTTCAATGGTAGTGAGTATGATGAGGTCTGGAAAATAGTTCAGGAAGGAGGCGAAATGCTCATCTGCCTCTATCACGAGGATTGGTTTTCCCTTGTGAAGATAGGCGCCTCTCCCTACTCTGCAGTTTGATCCGCCAGCTGGCGGACCGAATCCTTTCACTTTAGTTCCCACGATAACGGTGGGATCAAACCCGGCTTTCTCGAGAATAAGCCCGATCATCGCGGTTGTGGTGCTCTTCCCGTGCGTGCCTGAAATTGCCACCGTGTAATGATCTTTGGTGAGTTCGCCCAAAGCTTCTGGATAGCTTAACACGGTCAGCTGGTCTTCGGGCGTGTGGGAGAGATCCACCCGCGAGACCTCCGATTTTTGCTCCTGAATCCGCTGCGCTTCTTCGCGCTCCGGATTGCTCCGCTGAATAGCGGGGCTGAAGACAATCATCCGGGCGTCAAGGGGCACGTTTTCTGCTTTATGAGGGCCGATGAGAATACGCGCCCCCATTTCTTTGAGCGCTTGGGTGATTTCGCTTTCCTGAATATCGGAACCGGTTATCGTATGCCCCTTTTCCAAATAATATTTGGCGAGCGCCGACACTCCAATTCCCCCAATGCCAATAACATGAATCCTCATACTTACTTTTCTAACACAAAACTTTGCAGAATGGTATATTCTGCGCCGCTTCTCTTGAGTTTGCTTTCCATAAGTTCAATTGTTTCGACCGGAAAGGAAAAGGAAATTTCTTGTGCGATTTCGGGCCGTTCTTCCGGCTCCATCTGGCGAAACTGCGTCACGTGAAATCGCGCTAACGTGAGGTGGGGCGAAAACGGACGCGCTTCGGGCGTATAGAGATTCTCTGCCGCGAGCGTGTGTTCAATGTCTTTCTGAAGTTTCAGAAGTTTAGGCGGCTTCTCCCCTATCGCCCAAATCATGCGCGGATTCTTTGCATCTGGACCATATTGCAAGTGAATAATCTTCAATTCAAATGGCGAATGCCTATCCCCTACCTCCTGCAAAAGTCCAACGACTTCTCTTAACTCTTCATCTGACGTGTTTCCCAAAAATGCAAGCGTGAGATGCAGGTTCTCCTTTCCCGCCCACCTTGCGGGAATCTCCGGCCACTTATTTTTGTACTCTAAAAGCTCCTGTTTTACGGTGTCTGGCAGATTTATGGCGACAAAGATGCGATGGGGCCTCATCGTTGAATTTTACTACGAATGCCGTTAGAATTGAAGTGCGCATGACAAAAAAGAAATCCCCCAAAAAAATCCACTCGGAGAGCGATATCCAAAGGGTGGCGAATCACTACTTTTACAGTAAGGGGTTGACGCTTGAGAAGATTAAAGAAGACGCGAGAAAGAAAAAAATCGTGTACTCGCGCTACGTGCGGCCCGCCAAAGAGCTCATTGAGCTTGCGGGTTCGGTTGCCAAAGCGAAAAAAGCGATTACGAAAGTGGCAAAGTGGGCAAAGTCGCGCGGGCTGGATTATTCCATTGAGACCGTGTTCAAAAAATGGCTTGAGTTGGATCGCTTAAAGCCCAAAGAAGTGGTGAAAAAACCGTTTTATCGGGGCATGCCCATGGTGTGGTCGGAAGCAAAGAAAAAATGGTTTGTGGTGCGGGACGACGGAGAGTGGCTTGAGTTCGCAGGTGAAGAAAAAGATATGGAATGGAAAATCGTTTAGTCCTACGAATTACGAATGAATACGAATATACGAATACACTTTCTCGGGCGTGAGTTTGGGCTTATTGTGCGCGATAAATTGAAAGAGGCGGGATACGAGCTTGTGGGATCTGCGGCAGAAGCGGATTTGATGGTGGTGGGGTTTTACGGTAAGATTCTCCCGAAAGAAATGCTTGAAAAGCCCAAGTTCGGCGCTCTCAACGTCCATCCTTCGCTCTTGCCTAAATACCGCGGGCCGACTCCGGTGCAGACGACAATTCTTGAAGGCGAAAAAGAGACCGGAGTAACGATTATACAAATGGATGAGGAGGTGGATCATGGCCCGATACTCGCTCAGCGCACCCACGTAATTTCGGGAAATCCGACTACTCCGGAACTTGAAAAAGTGTTGTGGACGATAGGGGGAGATTTGCTGTTGGAAACGATTCCCAAATGGATTGCGGGCGAGATTGTTCCTCGTGCACAGGATCACGCGAAGGCAACCTATACCAAAAAACTGAGCAGAGAAGCTGGGCATATTGACTGGGCAAAGCCGGCATTGTATAGAGAAAGGCAGATCCGCGCGTTTACTCCGTGGCCGGGCGCTTTCATTTTTTGGAAAGGGAAACGGGTAAAGATACTGAAGGCGCATCTCGAGCGAGGAAAGCTCATTATAGACGAGTTGCAAATGGAGGGCAAAAAGCCCACCACACTTCATGATTTTCTTTTAGGGTACAAAGATTTTGCAAAAGTGCTTCGAGAGAAAGCCGCATGAGCGAAGTTCGGGTTGGCCGTGGGTAGGGCGGACGAAGCGAAGGCGGGCTTTCTCGAGAAATCTATGCTTTCCTACTACGAATTACGAAAAGGTGTGCAATTTATCTACGAGGGCCAGCCCTACGAGGTTTTGGAGTTTCGCCAAATGGGAAAGTCGCAGGACGTGGTGGTGGCGCAAACAAAAATCCGCAACCTCATCACGGGTCGCGTGCTCCCCAAAAATTTCCATCAGGGAGAAGTGTTTGAAGAGGCGGATCTTATAAAATTCCACGCAAAGTTTATTTACGCCAATCGCGGCAAGTTTGTGTTCGCCTACACAGATAACCCCGGCAAACGCTTTGAACTTATCGAAGAGCAGGTTGGCGACGCCGCGAAATTCTTGAAATTAAATCAGGAGGTGGAAGGCATTATTTTTCAAGACAAAATTATCAATATCACTCTTCCAGTTAAGGTGCGGCTGAAAGTAAAGGAGTCGCCACCCGGCGTGAAGGGTGATCGATCGCAAGGCGGCACGAAAGCCGCAACGCTTGAAACCGGAGCCGTGGTGCAGGTTCCCCTTTTCGTGGAATCGGGCAACACCATAGAGGTGAACACCGAGACGGGCGAATACACCCGGCGGCTGGAGAAAGGAGAATAAGAAAATAAGAAGGAGACGGCTCACCTGAGTCGTCTCCTTGCCCTACCAAGAACGTCAGAGAATTGTGATGTTTCCTGAGTGTTCGGAAGGATCGTAGAACGCCGCATACGACGATCCCCCGATACTCCCGGTAAGTTTGAGTTTGTGTATTCCTCCCCTTCTCGTAATCCCGAGTTTCTCTACGACATGCAACGTGCAAGAAACGTTGCTCGGCTTCGACGAGCCATCCTGGATAGTGAGGGTAAAGGGTACTTCTCGAATGATGAGTGGTGCGAAATCGCCAGCTGCTGGTCCCTCGATTATCCGGTAGCTTCCCTTAACCATTTTCGCCCCCTTAGATCCCTGCTATTTTCATCCTATCTAATATCGGAAAAGAGAGTCAAGCGCAAAATCTCCACAGCTTAGATGGAGCGCTGGGTGGAGCCGACAAAGCGGAATTGTTTTATTTTCATTGCAGGCGCCACCACGCCGCTCGGCAGAGAAGGCGAAAGCGGATCAAACACAAGGCGTGATTCAGACAGTGCCTCTACTCTTTTCAGGGCTTCTGGAATGTTTTCTTCAAAGCGCACGTTCTCCACGGGCGAAACCACCTTTCCATTTTCAACAAGGAATACGCCGTGCTGTGCAACGCCGGTCATGGTTGCGGTTTGATAGTGCTTCATCCCGGGATAATGGAGTTTGGTAATCCAAAGGGTTGGTTCCTTGGAGTGTTTTATCATTTCTTCCACCGAGGTATTTCCTCCTTCAATCACCAAATCAAAGGGCGCGGCTCCTTCCGATCTTGAGGAGGGCGGGAGCGCGTTGCAGGTGGCTTCTTTACCCCATTCTGCCGCGAGCGCACTGTCATAAAGAGCGCGTTTGGCAATTCCTTGCTCCACGAGGACAATCTTTTTGCGTGGTCTGCCCTCAAAATCAAACGGAAAACCCATTCCTTTGTTTCTGTTATCTGCGGGGTCGTCGGCAATCGTGATGTTTTCGCCCATCACCTGCTGCCCCACTTTATCTGAGATAAAACTTTCTCCGTGCTCCACGAATAGACCGTTAAAACCGAAAAATCCGAGCCACCCAAACAGAGTGCTGAAAAAATACGGCTCCAAGATCACGTCCATTTTTATTTCCTCGCCTCCGTCTTTTTCTGAAAATAGGTCAATCTTTTTTTTGCCGCGCTGCAGTTCGCACTTTTCCGCGAGCTTCCCCACCATGCGCTCAATTTCAATATGGTCTATGGAAATGCCGCCGGAATTCTCGTACGCGGAAATGAATAAATCATCCGCGCCAAAAGCGAAAAAAGCGGCAGATGCCTGCGTAAAGCGCGCGTTCTGCCTCGTGCCCACGGTATTGACATAACTTACCTCTCCCCTGCCCTGAAGGATTTTCCCGGAAAGGAACAAGTTATGGTGCGCGAGTTGCCGCGTCGCTTCCTGAGCTAAGGCAACGAGGCGATCGCCCGAGAGCTCCGCCGTCTTTTTATCGTAGAGCGACAGGGGTTGTCCCACGGAGGCAAACTTTTCGGTAGGCACATGAGGTTCGTGTTCCGGTAACAGATCTATGCGCTCCATTGTCTCCCTGATAATCTTTTCTACGCCCAGAGGGTTGTCGAGACACACGGTCTTCCGCCGCTTGCCCTTTACGAGAGCGAGGTCAATGCTCCATTGTTCGCCTGCCGGCGGCTGGTCCACCTGATTTTGCCGGATGCGCTTGAGCGAGAATTCATTCTGCATCGCCATGACTTCCGCAAACTCCGCCCCCTCCTTCCGCGCGAGGGAAAGCAGACGCTGAGCGGTTTCTTGTGTTTCTGTTGGCCGTATCATATGGGTTAAGCGATTGAATCCACTTGAACGTCGGTAAAATAGGCGGGAGAGGAGCCGTGTCCGGTGTGTATGCCCTGCAGAGGGTCTGCTTTCCCGCAGTTACCAAAACCCTCCAACCAGAAATGCTTTGCAGAGCATACGGCTTGGCAGTTACGCCAGAAATTAAGGTTGTCGCCGGAGTATTTGGCGTTTTTGCGCAGTTCCCATTTCCCCTGCACCTTCTCCCACGCGATTTCCGTGCCAAAAGTAAAATGCCGCCGCACGTCATCAATACTCCAACTTTTATTCGTGCCGAACATGAGGGTGCCGTCGGGCACCCTCTCCTTGAGCTCATCAAAGTCCGTGTCGCCCGGTTCCAGCAAAATGTTAACCATGCGAATGACCGGCCAGCTGCCGTATCCTGCCGCCCGCACCGCCCCTGAAGGATGGACAAAATATTCCCTGCCTGTTTTCTCATTGAGTTGAGGGAGAGTTTCCCGCGAGGTGAGCAGGCCAACCCACACGCCGTTTTTCACCAACGGGATGCGCTGAGCGCTCGTGCCCTCGTCGTCATATGCGAAGGTGCCCACCCCGTTTTCGCTCAAACTGTCTGCGGTTAAGTTCACGTGCGGGGAACCGAACTGAAAATTTCCTATGCGCGGCAGAAGTGCACTCAGAAAGCTGCCTCCAGCCAATGTCCATTCCGTACCCAGCACCCGATCCGCTTCAAAACCGTGCGCGGTTTCATGTCCGTGCAAATTGAGCATTTCGGGGAGAAGGATCGCGCCCCTCTTTCCTGAAGGAGCTCGGGGAGCCGCGAGAAGCTGCCCTGCTTCCTGGGCGATGCGGCCGGCGTTCTGCGCCAGATTAAGGCGCTGAATCAATTCGTATCCGCCCTGCGCGTAATAGAGGTGAGAGTTTGGATACGATCTTCGTTGAGTATCGTTCCCCTGGTTGTTTTTTGCATACGCCTGCACCGAGGCTCCGGTTTCCAAAATCGTTTGGTCCAGGAACACTCCGTCGGTGGACGCAAAAAGTTTTTGTGTCCGCTGCGAAGAGAATTCGGCTATGCGCCAAAATACCCTTTTTGAGGTCTGCCTCATTGCTTCGTCTGAGGAAGCCAAAAGCATGAGTTTTTGCTCCACGGAAATTTTTGAAGGATCTTTTTCGTATTCGCTGCGGTACGTTACCACCTTGTGCTTAGGCCAATTTTCAGAGAGCGGCGCCAGCACTATTTTCTCTTTTTGGATGAGGGCGTTTGCTTCTGCGGAACGAATCGCGCGCTCCACAACTTCTCGGATTTTGTTTCGCCGCACGATGGGACTGGCGTAGAACCCCCAGCTTCCGTCTTTCAGCACGCGCACGCCGAATCCCTGACTAAAGGAAGAATTAAGGGTCGTAATCTGCCCGTTTTCCACTTTGATGTCTTCTGTCTCCGTTTTGGGATACAATCGGCAGTCCGCATACTGCGCCCCTTCCTTTTTTGCGCGCCAAAGCACCTCCTCAAGAAATTCCTGATACGCACGATCCATAATTCTCTACTATGACAAAAATCTTTTAATCGGGCAATTCGGAAACCAGATGGAAATGGAGATACCCCACGGTTTGGAATCCGGGTCCGTTGACTACAACTTTGTAATTCCGCAGATTCTGCTCCTCTATGAGTTCTGCCATCAGCGCGTATGCGTCAACAAGGTACGCCGCGTCTTCTTCTGAAATGTCTTCAACCGCCCGTATGTCTTTCTTGGGAATGATCACAAAGTGGATGTCTGCCTGCGGAAAAGGGTGACGTACCGCAATCGTTTTATCCGTTTCCTTTTGCACAAAAGGTATAATGCCAGAGAGTCGCTGTATGCCCACGGAGCTCAAAAGGCCGAGTATTTCTTCTTGGTTGAAACACCGTTCTTGGCATTCGGGCGCACGCAAAATGGAGCGGGGCTTGGTGTCGGAAAACAGGTATCCACCCAAGAGAATACCGCCCACTAAAAATACTATGCCAACGAGAATGTATCGCAACATTTTTGCATCCGTATTATAGCTTATTTTACTTCCAATGGAAGCGCCCTGCCGTGGGCCTTGGCAGGGCGCGTTTGTTTTTTGTGCTGTGATTATGCGGAGACGAGGCCGCGGAGCTTCTTCGCTACTTTTGGCTGGCGCAGCGTGCGCAACGCCTTGGCCTCTATCTGGCGGATGCGCTCCCGCGTGACACCGAGTTTCTTTCCGATCTCCTCCAGTGTGTGTTCGCGGTCGTCCTCCAGGCCGAAACGGAGCTTCAGTACCATCTGTTCCCGTGGACTGAGAGCCGCGAGGGCCTGTTGGACTTGAATCTTCCGCAATCCTGAAGATGCAAGATCCTCAAGCTCTTCTTCGTTGCTCGGGATAAATTTGCCGAGGTTGCTATCACCATCCTCCCCAAAGGGAACATCCAAACTAAGGGGGTACTGGGAGATCTTTATTAAGGTCTCCACCTCCTCTGGCGATATTCCCATTGCCTCGGCCGTCTCCTCAGGAGTCGGCTCTCGACCAAATTCCTGATTAAACCATTGCAAGTGCTGCCGCATTTTGTACAGCGTCTCCCCTCTGTGTACGGGAAGGCGTATTATGCGGCCTTGGGATAGCATGGCGCGCCTGATGAATTGGTGTATCCACCAGGTGGCGTACGTGGAGAATTTACATCCTCGCCGCCAGTCAAATCTCTTCACGGCCGTCATGAGGCCGATGTTCCCCTCCTGGACGAGATCCTGTAAGGGCATAGCTGGGCAAGCGTATTTCCGCGCGATGCTCACCACCAGTCGCAGGTTCCTCTCGATGAGGTCGTTGCGGGCCTTCACGGCTTTGTCCCCGTTGCGTTCAATCTCGCGGGCCAGCGCCTGCTCTTCTTCTCGGGATAGAAGGGGTGCTCGAATTTCCCGGAGGTAAATGGACATGCCAGACATGCTCTCTGTACTCATGCGTCCCCCTATCACTAAAGAACGTTCTTGCGTTTACTATACCGTTTTGGCGCAAATTGTCCAATGCGGCGTGATAGTTCAATGCCATTGTGTCCCAATCGTTTACAAAAACAAAAGGGCGTAATGCCCTTTGATAAGTGCTGGTGGGCGGGCGAGGAAAATATGTCAACGGCGAGCGTTAGCCGAGAATTTCAATGGAAGCCTGCGCACGAAGTTGTCCAACGAGTTCGTCCATAAGTTGCCCAATTTTTTGCTGCCTTAAAAACTCCTCAATCTCGCCGCGAACTTCTTCAAAAGGCGGTACCTCGGTTCCGGATTCAGCTGTTTCATCATAGGTTCGCCGCATCTCCTCTTCTGAAACGATAATTTTGCCCTCCGCAGCTTTTCTATCTGCAATCTGCCGAAAGATAAGTTGCCGGGAAATTTCCTGCCGTAATTCCTGCGTATTCATCCCTTGAGTTGTCAGTGTATTTTGAAAATCCTCTTCGCTTGGAAACTGAAGAACAATTTGTTGGTATTCGTTTTCAATCATTTCTTCGGTTGCCGTTATCCCTTGCTCTCTGGCGTATTGGAAAAGCAGTGTTTCTGAAATAAGATCGTCCAGCAGCTGCTGTCGGATGGTCGTTATCTCTTGGTCGGCAAGGGCAATTCCCTGCGCTTCATATGATGCCTTGGCCCGCTCAAAGCGCTCTTCAAGGAGCGTCTTTTTCACCTCCTCTCCGTTCACGCGCGCCGCAAGCCCTTCATCGGGAGAAGGAGCGTTCGTGAGAGCTACATACCCGATGCCCCCCAAGAGCGCGAGGACGACAATCGCAACGATAAGTTTTTTTGCTTGTTTCATACGTGTAATCGTAATTATACCACCTCATTGTTTCATAGTTTTTAAAGCTCGTCAAACTCAAAGCGTCTTGACAACCACAAGGCCATGCGAAAATAGCACCAATCAGGCGGTACGCCTGTGCAAATACAAAAAAGGGGGTGTCCCGTGGAACCGCAAAACGAGCAAAACGCGGAAGCGTTGGAAAGTGGAGGGCAGTTAGTGCAGAACACCTCGGGGCATGATCCCTACCGAGACGGAAAGAATCCGCGAAGGATTAACCGCCTCCGGTACACCGAGGGTCTCTCGGCCTACAACGAGCATCCTGTACTTCCGGGGGAAGGAGAGGAGGGAAAGAAATCCTGAATTTCTACCCTCGTCATAAACAAAGGGGGCGACCTGAGCAGGTCGCCCCCTTTCACTGCGAATAAAGATGATTAAGGTTGAAATAGTTCTTCGGGATAAAATTTTGCTTCTTTGACTTCTAGAAATTGCTTGAAAATTCGTCCGCCGACCTGCCCGCCGAATTGGCGGGAGCGAGGGGCGAAGCCCCGAGCGAGGCGAGAAACAGAAACTTTACAAAGTGGCTGCGGGACATGGATTCGAACCATGATACCAGCCTCCAAAGGGCTGTGTCCTACCATTAGACGATCCCGCATTACTCAATCTTTGTTTTCAATCTTCCTTAATATCGCTTCTTTCTCAGTCCTTTTGTGCTTCAGTTTTTTCTCGTATTCTCTCGCTTCTTTTTCTGAACTAAATTCTTTCGTAAATGCCAATTCAAGTGGAATATAGTGTTTTGTTGAAGTGACTCGGCCGGCATTGTGTTCATCTAAGCGTTTTTCCAGTCTATTCGTACTTCCTACATAATACCACCGACTTTTTAAGCTTTTGAGAATGTATACATGCCACGACTAACTCTTATCATGTGTCCTACCATTAGACCTGCCTGCGCCCCGCCTGCGCGGGCAGGAGGCAGGCGATCCCGCAATGGCGAGGCCCGCATTGGTTACTCCCCCACCTTATCGGCGGGCAGACCTTTTGCGCACGATTCCACGATTGCGAGTTCCAAAGGAAGCTGCACAATGCTGGCGTATTTCATTTCCTGTTCGGCTCGCATAAAATTCTCAACGATGTTGGGGAGAAGGTCTTTGCTAAACTGCGAGGCCTGTTGCACCATACGCTCCAGCTGTTCTGGAGTGAGCTCGCTTTCAAATATGTGACTGAGTTCGGGGTTGATGCTGAGTACAAGGGTATGGCGCAGATAGCGGACGAGATTTTTTGAGAATTCCTGAGGATCCATACCGGCTTGCAGGTTTTTGTTGAGAAAATCAATCGCCTCGCCTGCTTTTTTATCCGCGAGCAGTTGGACGAATTCGCCTACCAAGTTTATGTCCACCAACCCCAGTAGATCCTTTATTACCGCGGCTCCTATGGGTTCTTTTGTATCAAGAATAGAGTAAAAAGTCAAAACTTTGTCAAGCAGGCCGAGAGCGTCGCGCAGTGACCCTCCCGCGTTTAAGGCGATGAGCTGGAGAGCCTCTTTGTTTACGGAAGCTTTTTCTGCTTTGGTGACCTCCGCGAGTTTTCCCGATATCTCGGGTACCGTGAGTTTGCGGAAATCAAAGCGCTGGCACCTCGACGCTATCGTGGGTATCATTTTGTGGGCCTCGGTGGTGGCGAGAATGAATAGCACGTGTGCGGGTGGTTCTTCCAGCGTCTTGAGTAAGGCGTTTGCGGCTTCTTTCGTGAGCTGGTGAGCTTCGTCTATGACGAACACTTTGTATTTGAGCTTTGCGGGAACGAAAGCCACGCTATCTCGCAGTTCGCGCATTTCGTCTATTCCTCTGTTGGAGGCGGCGTCAATCTCCACCAAGTCAATGGCACGCCCTCGATTTATTTCCTCGCACGATGAACAAGCGTTGCAGGGTTCCCCTTTGGTCGGCCCGCGGGCAGATTCGCAATTGGCAGCTTTTGCGAGCAGGCGCGCTAGAGTGGTTTTGCCCGAGCCCCTGGGCCCCGAGAATAAATACGCATGAGAGAGCAAATTCCCCGCCACCGCGTTCTTTAACGTTTCCACGATATGCTCCTGGCCCGTTACCTCGCTGAATGATTTTGGACGATACTTTCGATAGAGAACCATATGCTCCTCCATTATTACGCAAGTTGTTTGCGAAAGACAATGAGTTTGTAGCCGAGGAAGTTCCAGGTCATTACGACCAGCGTTCCCACCAAAGCCCCCACGGTGGGCCAGGCGCGCTCTGAAAGCCCGAACTGCGGGTTGATAAAGTTCACCACGAGGGAGGCCGATCCCACATTAAGAAAAAATCCAATCCCGCTTACCACCAGAAATTGAGCAAATTCTTTTCCCTGTTCTACAAAGTCCTGTGCCATTGTTTTGCCTCGGAACGTCCAGTATTTGTTCCAAAGGTAGCTGTTCGCGACCGCGATCAAAAAGGAGAATCCTTTAAACACGGAAAATCCGATGCCCGCAGTGATGCCGCTTGCCGCGATAAGGAGATTGAGCACGCCCAGATCCATAAATGTATTGAGCCCGCCCACGAGCAGGAACTTTGCGCCCTGAAATAGAGTGACAAATTTTCTGCCGAGGAGCGCGGCAATTTTAATGCCCAATACGGCGAATGCGGGAAAAAGCAAAAGCGCGGTTTCCAAATACGGAATAATCCGGAGCGCGGCAATATTGCCAGAGTACTTGATGGCAAGAAGAAAGAATGCCGCGAGAAATCCGATGGCAGAGGAGGCGTACAGGTCTTTTTTGCTCATGCCCTGCTATTGTAGCACAGAATGGAAAATTCGTCCCCTGTGTGCTACGATGGTGCTATTATGCTGAAGGTTTATAACACGCTTTCGCGGAAGAAGGAAGTATTGAAGCCCTTCGATTCCGCTCAGGGCAAAAAGCTTACGCTTTTTGTCTGTGGCGTTACTGCATATGATCTTTCGCATATTGGGCACGCGAGAACCTACATTGCCTTTGACATGATAGTGAAATACCTGCGCCAAAAAGGGCTGGACGTGTTTTATCTGCAAAACGTGACCGACGTGGACGACAAAATCATACAGCGCGCGAAAGAATTGGGCGGAAATTCAAGGGCTTTGGCTCGGAAGTTTGAGAAAGAATACCGCGCAGATATGAAGAAGCTCGGGGTAAACGCGGTAACGCAATATGCGAGAGCCACCGATTATATCCCAGAAATCATCAGTCAGGTGGAGCGGTTGCTCAAAAAGGGGTATGCCTACGAAATTGAGGGCGACGGCATTTATTTTGACATTTCAAAGTTTAAAGAATACGGCAAGTTATCTCGTCGTACTTCAGAGCAGGCGCAGGACGCGGTTTCGCGCATTGACGAATCAGTGCGCAAGCTGAACAAAGGCGATTTTGCGCTTTGGAAATTGAGCAAGCCCGGAGAGCCCAAGTGGAAATCTCCGTGGGGATGGGGTAGGCCCGGCTGGCATATTGAAGACACTGCCATTACCGAGAAATTCTTCGGGCCGCAGTACGATGTGCATGGAGGCGCGCAGGATTTGATATTTCCCCACCACGAGGCGGAAATTGCGCAGATGGAAGCGGTATCGGGGAAGAAGCCGCTCGTGAGGTACTGGATGCACACGGGATTTCTCACGGTGAAGAGAGAGAAGATGTCAAAGTCGCTCGGCAATTTTATCACCATTCGAGATTTCCTGAAAAGCCGCTCCCCTGCCTGCGCAGGCAGGCCCCGTCTTCTCAGATACATCGCGCTGAAAACGCATTACCGCTCCCCTATTGATTATTCGGAAGAGTTGCTGAAACAGGCGGAGAATGAGCTTACGCGCATAGATGAGTTTGTGGATAAATTCAATCCGCCAGCTGGCGGACAAAATTCAAAAATTTCTCTCTCACGTTTCCAAAAAAGATTTTGGCAAGCCATGGAGGATGATTTCAATGCCCCCGTGGCGATTGCCGTACTCTTTGACTTGATTCGGGAGGCAAACATCGCATGGAACAAAGGATCTCTCTCGGGAGCAGATGCAAAAGAAATCCCCGCCTTTCTCAAAGAGATAGATTCTTTTTTTGGTTTTATCTTTTGGGATCGCGAGAAATCTGCTGTACCGGCGGAGATTGAGGAGCTGGCCAAACAGCGCGAGGCGCATCGAAAGCACGGAAATTTTCAAGAAGCAGACGCCTTGCGCGCTACCCTCCAAAAACGCGGCTGGTTTGTGGAAGACACCCCCTCTGGCTTTACATTGAAAAAGTTGGTATATCAAAAGCAAGATGACAGAAGAAGCGCGGGATAAAAATAGGCGGACTTCAGATCGGCTTCCTCCCCAGTCAATTGAGGCAGAAATGTCCCTGTTGGGCTGTTTGATGTTGGACAAAGAAGCCATCGTAAAGGTGGCGGATTTGCTTGATCCCCGCGATTTTTACAAACCAATCCACCAGATTATCTACGAAGCAATGCTCGAATTGTTCGTAAGAAACGAGCCGGTGGATTTGCTTTCGGTTTCAAGTCGCCTGAAAGATAAAGAAAAAATTGAAGAGATCGGAGGCCGCAGCTATTTGACAGAACTTATCAACACCGTGCCTACCGCTTCCCACGTGCTAAGCTACGCGAAAACCGTGCAGAATAAACGAATTTTGCGCGATTTGATTTCCACTTCCTATGAAATCGGGCAGATGGGGTATAACGAAAAAGAAGATCCGAACGTGCTCGTGGATCAGGCAGAGCAGAAGATTTTCTCCGTTGCGCAAAAATCGCTTGCGCACGATTTTGTGCACTTAAAAGAAGAACTGGAAGAGGCGTTTGAGCGGCTGGATCGTCTTTCTAAGCACGAGAAAGCCACACGAGGCATTCCCACGGGTTTTGCGGACTTGGATAATCTGCTTTCCGGATTTCAGAAGTCAGACCTTATCATTTTGGCGGCTCGTCCTTCCTTGGGGAAGTCCGCTTTGGCTCTGGACATCGCGAGACGCGTTGCGGTGCAGGAGCGCATTCCGGTTGGCGTGTTCAGTTTGGAAATGTCCAAAGACCAGCTTATTGATCGCCTGATTGCCTCTCAAGGAAGTGTGGATTCGTGGCGCCTCCGCACCGGAAAGCTGTCCTCCCAAGGCGATAACAACGATTTTGTGCGCATTCAGGAGGCATTAGGCGTGCTTTCAGAAGCCCCGCTCTATATTGACGATACTGCCTCCCAAACCGTGCTCCGCATGCGGGCAATGGCGCGTCGTCTGCAGGCGAACCACGGACTCGGCCTTATCATCATTGACTATCTTCAGCTGATAATGCCCACGAACACGCAGGTTGGCATTGTGCAGCAGGTTACCGAAATTTCCCGACAGCTCAAAGGGTTGGCGCGCGAACTCAACGTGCCGGTTTTGGCGATTTCACAGCTCTCGCGCGCCGTGGAACAGCGCTTTCCTCCCCGGCCCCGTCTTTCCGATCTTCGTGAATCGGGATCTCTTGAGCAGGATGCAGACGTGGTGATGTTCATTTACCGCGAAGACAAATACAAAAAGCAGGAACAAGAGCAACATACGGGAAATGTCGCAGAGATTATGATTGCCAAGCACCGGAACGGCCCCATTGGTTCTATAAAGCTCTATTTCAACCCCAATACGGTAAGTTTCTCCGACTACGACAAAACCAGAGAATACCAAGAGGAGAACGAACTTGTCGTAGATTTTTAAGAGGGCTGCTCGCATCGCGTCTTTTTCTTGCGCTTTACCCCTCCCTCGGAGTGGACCCTCGCGTCTGCGAAAAAGCCGTGATGCTCGCTCCTCAGATATTTTCGATAACAAGGCATGTACCCTCGTTCAATTCAGAAACTTATAGAGCTTTTTTCACATTTTCCTACTATTGGCCCGCGCACCGCGAGCCGATTTGTTTTTTATTTGCTGAAAGCGCCTGACAAAGAGTTTGATGAATTTGTTGAGGCCCTACGTAATGTACGCAGAGATATTCGTCAGTGCTCGTTTTGTTTTAACTCCTTTGAAGTCGCGGAAGATCAAGGGCAAACCGGGCTCTGCGTAATTTGTCGCGATGGGACGCGCGATAAAGCGTTGCTGTGCGTGGTGGAGAAGGAAAGCGATTTGGAGGCGTTGGAAAAGACCAAGCAGTATCGCGGTAGATATTTTATTCTGGGCGGAGTAAACGGCATTTTGAAAAAAGAAGGCCCGCAGAACATACGTGCGAAAGAACTGAAAGACAGAATGGCAGGCGAAATTCAGGAAGTTATTTTGGCTTTGAATCCCACGACGGAAGGAGAAGCCACGGTGTTGTATTTGGAGCGCTTGCTCAAGCCCTTCGGGGAAAAGATCAGCCGTTTGGGCCGCGGTTTGCCCGTGGGCGGCGAATTGGAATACGCCGACGAAGAAACCTTGCGCTCTGCCTTGGAGGGTCGAAAATAAGGTATGGAAATATTCTTCACTTCCCTATTCTGGTTTTTCTTGGCTATGGTTTTTGCCGGTATTGAAGTTGAGATAGAAGGAAAACATGGCTGGGCAGAAAAAACTTCCACCTGGTTTCGTACAACTGGCATTGTGGCAAAAGTGTATGGCCTGGTAATGAGCGGAAGGCCGCTTACCGGTTATCATCTGCTTATGTTCTTTCTGCCCATATTGATGTTCCATTCACATTTTGTGATGGGCGCGTCCTGGACCCTTCAAGCAGAGCTTCTTGCCCTGGCGCTCTATTTTGTGTGGATGCCTACTTGGGACTTTCTCTGGTTTGTACTGAACCCATACTACGGTGTGAAAAAGTTCAAGAAAGAGACCGTTTGGTGGCATGCACGATCGCGCTGGTTGTTCAACCTTACGCCACTTGACTACGTATTCGGTTGGGGGTTGTCAGCCCTTTTAGCTGGTATTGCCGCATGGCTTGCCAGGGAGCAGACGTTGTTCGTGGGCCATCTTTGGCTTATGGGTTGGTTTGCTCTTTTCACAGCGGCTGCCATTCTTTTTATAGGTCCCGCATACAGACGATGGCATCAGTATATGCGTCGTCGCGACGACCGCAAAATCTCCGGCATCTTCCATCAAGATTAATACTATAAGAAGGATTTATGTTTCAGACAGTGTTTCTGCTTTTCTGTTGAAAACAACAAAGTGATAGCCAATGATTTTCTGTGGCGTAACTTCAAAATCTTTCCCATATACACTTCCGAACCGAGATTGAAACAGGTCTCGGTACTCGCGCTCTGACATCCAGCGGTCTATGGTGGTGAAACCGTCGTTGTCGAGAACCCGGAAAAGCCATCCAAGGAACGCGCCAAGGGGACCGCATTTTCGCGCAATGCTTACGAATGCAGGGTCAATGATAATGACCTTTTTCTTGGCGTGTTGAAACACCAGGTTGAATAGCTCTTTCGATTTTTCTGCCGAAAGGTGGTGAACAATGTCGATGGCCAGAAAGATATCGCTTGGCCGATACGCGGCAGGGTCAAAAATATTCTTCAGTTCCAAGTTTCCCCCCTTTTTGCATCCATAGGATACAAAGTGTTTATTGATGTCTATCCCGTAGTAGGCATTTGAAGGATGCAAAAAGTTCGCGGCATGACCGTATCCTGCCGCTATATCAAATATCGTATTATTTTCTCCTACTTCGAGACGAAGCTCCTCCCAGATTTGCTTGGGATACATGAGCTTATGTACCAAAAGATGGTACAGCTTTGGGTGGCGATATTGGAGTCGCATATGCGCTTGGATTAGTGTACCAAATCCGCGCGCAAAGGGCTATGGAAAAACAAGAGGCCGCTCCGAATAGGAGCGGCCTCAGCTATGCTGACTCAATTGAGGTGATTTGGACTTCCGTGAAGGACTGGCGATGGCCTTTTTTTGTTTTTTCCCGCTTTTTGGGCTTGTATTTAAAAATAACCACCTTTTTGCCTTTCCCTTGCTTGAGCACTTTGCCTATCACTTTGGCGCCTTTCACGAGCGGTGCACCCACCTCAACGCCTTTGCCGTTCTCCAGCAAGAGCACCTCCGGAAACTCAACATTGCTCCCCTCTTCTGCCGCGAGTTTTTCTATTTTTATTTTTTTGCCGGGCGAAACCACGTACTGTTTTCCGCCGGTTTTAATAACCGCTATTTCTGCCATATGGAAAATAATATATCTGAAATCCGTAAAAGAGTCAACTACTCCTCGCGGTCGGGCTGGTCTATTTCCAACACCTCCACTTCATTCGAGGAGCCGGTAATGCGCAGAACGTCTTTGTCTATTTTATAGAATTCTTTTGAGGCCTTGTTATACTGGTTTACGGAAGTTTCAAGTGATCTGCCCAGAGATATCATAAATTGGTCGTACGATCCCAAATGGCGCACCAAATCCTCTACTCTTTTTCGAATCTCTTTTGCTGATTCTTCAATTTGCAAAGCTTTCAATCCCTGCAAAACCGTCTGCAGGTACGCGAGAAAGCTCGTAGGCGATACGATGATCACGTGTTTGTCGCGGAAGGCATACTCAATGAGGTCGCGAGTGTTTGACTTTAGGGCGCCCACTTGCCCGATCAGAAGATCGGAGTAAATGGCTTCGTGTGGAATGAACATAAAGGCAAAGTCCATTGTTCCCTCTTGGGGCCGCACATATTTTGACGTCTCGTCTATGCGCTGCTTGAGGTCTGTCACAAAGAGTTTTTCCAGACGCTCCCGTTCAAGAGGATCGCGGGTTTCTGCTATGCGATTGTAATTCTCAATGGAGAATTTGGAGTCAATCGGAACGATTTTGTCTCTAATAAACACTACTGCGTCCACCACGGTGCCGTCGGAAAATCCGTACTGCATTTGATAAGACCCCGGCGGCAATACGTTTTTGAGCAGGGTTTCCAGATAATACTCGCCCAAAATCCCCCGTTGTTTTGGGTTTTTCAAAATATCCTGAAGGGATTGAAGCTGGTCCGCAAAGCTCACGACTTGCTTATTGGTTTCGTCCAAGCGGGTGAGTTTTTCAGTAACGTCGCGCACGATTTTGGCGGTCTCCGAGAATTGCTGCTGAAACATTTGAGCGGAAGTGTCGAGCTTGCCGTCTAATGTGTTTCTCAATTCCTGCAATTGATTTTGCAAAAGGAGCAATCCCGTATCTCCCTCTCTTGACTTTCTGATTTCCCTGCGCACAAAAAACACAGCCAAAGCAATGCCTATGGCCAACATGACAACCAAGATGATGCCAAACACAAAAAGTGCGTCCATCGCTTTTAAGATAGCATGGGAACGGCAATCTTTCAATTCGCCAGTTCTTGCATCAAGAGACGATGTATTCTGTAAGAATCTCTGCCACCAAAAAGAGAATGTATAGAAGAAGAAGGAACAAGCCCTCTTTCTTTGTTATCTTATGGCCCGTTTTTAAGAATATGAAGAAAAAGAGAGCGGAAATCACAAGGAAGATTCGCGCTACGACAAAAGGAGAAATGCTTTCTATCTCAATGGGGTTGATGATGGCTACGATTCCTAATACAAGCGTGGTTAATACAAATACAGCTCCCATCAAAGAGCCAATCAAGGTCCAGGTATTGCCTTTCTTTGCCGAAACAAAGGCAAAGTAGAGGTCAGGAAGAGCGTTGCCAAAAGCTACCCCGAATATTCCTACGACAATCACCGGAATTTCGAACGTTTGGGCAAAAAAGGAAATAGAACGGACGATTCCTTCTGCAGAAAGAATGATAAAGAAAATCCCCAGAGCAATCTTTCCCATGCCAAACAAAAATCCCCGGAATCTTTGGAGCGGAGCTTGCTTTTGCGGAGGCTCGGTAACCTGAGAAAATAGTTTTCGTTTGGAAAACAGCCACCAAGAGTACACGAAAAAAATGATAAGAAGAGCCAACCCGTCCCCCCTTCCGAGTATTCCATCCCAGATCAACAGGATGGGCATGATCGCAATAAGGACTGTGAAAACGGCTGAAGTTTGAACTAACCTACTTTCTACAATCAATTCTTTTCCTACGAGCGCAGCCAATGCTACGACGAGAGTTAAATCAATGACGTTGTTCCCTATCACATCTCCCAAAGACAGCTGGGGAATGTTGTGCAGAGCGGCTGATATTCCTACGAACAGATTGGGCAGAGAACTCCCAATTGCCATGACAAAAAAGGCAACTACAAACTCCCTCCATTTGAGATACTGGGCAATGTTGATAGTACTCTCTACCAGTATCTTGGCTGAGCGGTATAAGAGAAAGATAGAGAGGAGGAGGATAAAGGAATACCAGAACATATAAGATTTCGTTCTCTGCTAATAAAATATTATGCTGGTTTTGTTCTATGCAGTATATCATAGTTCCACTTGAAATAGGGAGCACATTGCGATAAAATGCCAAAATAGGTCCCATCGTCTAGTGGCCTAGGACACCGGGTTCTCAGCCCGGTAACACGGGTTCGACTCCCGTTGGGACCGCTTTTCTTTTTATTGAGTTACGTCCGGAGGGATTTGGTAGTAGTCAATGATGTATTTGGCCAGTTCTCGGAAGATGGGCACGGCAGAGTATTCCGCAGTTTTTGCCGCGGGATTGTCCAGTTTCACCAAAATAAGGAATTTCGGGTCAAAGGCGGGCGCGTATCCCACAAAGGATTGAATGGTTTTGTCTGAATATCCGGATTTTGCCACGCCCAAGGCAGACCACGAGATTTGCGCGGTGCCGGTTTTGCCTGCCACGCTGTACCCCGGAATTTGCGCGCTCTTGGCAAACCCGTTCTGCACCACGCTCACGAGTATAGAGGTTATTTGCGAGGCGGCGCGCGGCGTGATGACCTGTTTTTGGTTTCGGTTCTCGTTTCCCTCAACGACGTATGGATTTGGAAGAGCGCCGTTGTTGGCGAGCGCGGAGAAGGCCTTCGCAACCTGCAGAGGAGTCATTTCAATTCCCTGGCCAAAGGAAGCGGTGGCAAAGTTTACTTCATATCCTTTCCGGAACTCCGCATTCCGCGAGAATACTTCTCCCGCGAGTTCTATGTTTGTGGGTTCAAAAAAACCGAAGGCCTCAACATACTCCAAAAACTTTTGATTTCCGAGCTGACGCCCCGAGAACACGGCGCCCGTATTGATGGAACGCTCAAGCACTCCGGTCATCGTTTGCTCGCCCCATACTCGCTGGTCGTAGTTGGTAATTTTTTTCGCGCCAACCTGCACGAATCCCGTGTCCTGGTATGTCGTATCCGGAGTTATTACTCCTTCGTTAAGGGCCGCGGCCATGGTGAACGCCTTAAACACGGATCCGGGCTCATGAATTTTCTGGATTGCGGAATTTTGGAACACTCCCATATCCTCCACCTTGGCGTATGCGCTTGGGTTAAAGGAAGGAGCATTGGCAAGGGCAAGAATTTTTCCGGAAGCCGGGTCCATAACTATAATGGTGCCCCCTTCTATCTTCAAGCCCGTCTCCGCTCTTTCCAAAAGCGATTCCGCGACTGATTGAATGTTGTAGTCAAGGGTCAGTACGATATCTTGGCCGTCCTTGCTGGCGATTGCAAAAGCAGTCAACAGATAGTGGGCCGGATTCTTGAAGCTTGCTCTTATTCCTTCCTTTCCTTCCAGCTGGGCGTTGCGGTTTTCTTCTATGCCGTACTGGCCTTTGCCGTCTTGATTGGTAAAACCGATAACGTGCGCGGCGAGCGTGCCTTGGGGATAGGAGCGCGTCTGTTCCATTCCTGCGTATACGCCTGCGATCTTGAGGTCCCGGATTTGTTGAGCTTCGCTGTCCGCGATGGGCTTTTTAAGAACCTCAAAATAACTCTGTTTATTTTGAAGTTTTGAGAGAATGAACTCAGGTTCCAGCTGGAGAATTTCTGAAAGCGAACTTACGGCTTCCTCCGTTTTTTTAAGTTCGGCAGGAGAAACAAAGGCGAAGGGAATTTTTTGGTTTGCGGCCAAGGCGTACAGGGTGCCGTGCTTGTCCTGGAGAAACACGGAGCCCCTCTCCCCTTTTGCTAAAGCTGTTGCGGTTTGCTGGCCTTGAGCTAATGCCTTATAAAATCCGTGATTTACGATCTGCAAAAAAACGAGGCGTCCCGAGACGAGCGCGCCCAAACAAAAAAGCAGAAATAGGACGAAATAAAGCCGCCAAGAACTCATTGATTTTGGGCAACGCCTCCTGAAGGAATCCGCAGATAGGTAATGGAGCTCACCCGCGCAAAATTTCGCTGTTTTGCAACTTGTTCCAAATCCCTGAAGGACACTGCTTGATGCGCACGATGCTGGAGTTCTGCGTTGGCTTGCTTGAGTTCGAGGAACCGCTGTTCCGTTTGTGCCACACTATACGCCAGGGCCGTAAGAGAATTAACCTGGAAGATGTACAGGCCGACCAAAAGAGCGGAAAAAAGCAGTCCTGCGGTGAATGTTATTTTTTTTCTCATAATTTTATTGCAACTCGCAGTTTGGCAGAGCGCGCCCTTGGATTTTTCTTTATTTCCGCGTTCGTCGGAACAGTTGGTTTCTTAGTAAAAGGTTTAAGCGAAGGTTCCTGTTTGAAAAAATTCTTTACGATGCGATCTTCCAGCGAATGGAACGAAATAACTGCTATCTTCCCGCTCGATACTATCAATTCCGTCGCTCCTTGGAGACCCCGCTCAAGATTCTCAAGCTCATTGTTCGTCGCGATGCGAAGGGCCTGAAATGTTTTGGTGGCAGGATGAATTCTTTTCCGGTGGTACCACCTCGGGGTGGCCTCTTCTATAATTTCTACAAGTTGGGATGTTTCCTCTATGTGCTTTTGCGCTCTGGCTTGCACGATGGCCTGAGCGATTTTTCCCGCAAATTGTTCTTCGCCATATTCTTTGAGAATTCGTTCCAGTTCTGCTTTGCTGCTGTAGTTGAGGATCTTCTCTGCGGTTACGGGTTGCTGGGCGTTATAGCGCATGTCCAGCGGTTCTAAAAGTTGGAAAGAAAATCCTCTTTTGCTTTCTTCCAGCTGCGTGGTGGACAGTCCGAGATCAAACAGAACGCCGTGTACGGGCAGGAACTTCTCGCGGTTCGCTATTTCTTTCACTTCAGCAAAATTCCCTTCGCGGGGGACGAGCCGGCTGGTCGCTCTCAGGCGCGAGATCGCTTCGCGATCCCAGTCAATCGCCAGCACTTTTCCCTTTGGTGCAATGCGTTCCAGTATCGCCGTTGCGTGGCCTCCGCCCCCCGCCGTGCAGTCAATAAAATTCTGATTGGGCTGAGGGTTTAGATATTCCAGAACTTTTTCTTTCAATACCGGAATGTGCATATCAAATCCCCAGTTCTTTGAGATGTTCTGCCATATCCCCTATCCCCTTTTCAATGTTCGCTTTGTATGTTTCCCATTGCTGTGCGTCCCAGATTTCAATTCGGTTGTACACTCCTGCTATCACAGTTTTCTTTTTCAGCGAGGCGTAGGCCTTCAGATAGTCGGGCACCAGGATTCGTCCGAGCTTGTCCAAATCAGCTTCCATCGCACCTGCCAGCATGAGTCGAGCAAATCCCCTTGCGTCTGCCTGCGCCAGGGGCAGGTTGTTCAGTTTTGCCGCGAGTTTCTCCCATTCTCTCCAAGGATATACGAAGAGGCAGGCGTCCAGTCCGCGCGTGATGACTGCTTTCTTACCGAGTGCCTGACGGAATTTAGCGGGGATTGCCAGTCGCTTCTTTTCATCTATGGAATACGTGAATTCTCCGAGGAACATAAAGGGGCGTACTTATTAAATAAAGGAGTTTTCCACAGATGTGCCGACTTTTCCCCACATTTATCCACAACCCCCCACTTAATTCCCACTATATCCCACACACCCACCCCCGTCAACCCCATTTATCCACAATTTTTAAATATAAAACCGCCCTTCGTCCGCCAGTCGGCGGATTAGGGCAGGTCTTGCACAGAGTTAAACTTTGCTAATCACGATTCGCATTCGGCAAACGAAAAAGGCGGGATAGGATGTATGAAGGTGCCGCGAGGACTTCCCACAAAGAAGCGGCCATCTTCTAAGCACGCATACAAGCAGTATGACTGCGGATTTTCAGCGTTGGGAATCCACTGATAATCTTCGCACACTCCGCTTCCGGGATCGCTCGGTATGGTTGGTATAATATTGCCGAGAGAGAGCGGAATGCTTGGCGATGAAAGGTATCGGTCGAAGTCATTGTGGTAGAGTTCCATGCCAGTTTGAATCAGTCGGATATCGGCTTGCCGCCTTGCGTCGCGCGCCTGACTTCGCGCTTGTTGTAAGGGTGAGCCCGGAACATCAAGAGATTGCAGTATTTCTTCAAATGTTTTTGCGTCGTCAGGCGGCTGAATGCTGAGAGGTATGTTAAAGTTGGAAAAGTCCATTTGAAGCGCAAGTTTAATGGTCGCTTCTGGAGAAGGGAAGTTTGTCTGTACTGTCAGGCGGTAAGGATACAAGCCTTCCTTTTCAATCCACAGCTCAATCGGTATATCCCCTATCCTCTCAAGCAAATTTTCTGCTGCGGTCTTCGCAAGCGGATCATCGGTAGCATAGTCCTCAAGATAGAGTTGATACATTTCTTTTATCGCCGCATTCGCGATAAGCATTTTGAAGTGATAAGTTGATGCGCCGCGAAGGGTTTTGTCGGACAATTGTTCAATGGATGAGAAAAGTTCTCCTTCTCTTATAAGCCGTTCGTAGGCATCGAGAATTTTTTGCCTAAGCTCGCGAGTTGGTTCGAGTTGAGAATCGTATCCCAGTTCTTCTGTGTCAAAAACAATCCATTGGCTTTTCATTTGTTCGAGCGCCTCCGCGTTTATGAATATTTGAAGAAATGGAAGAAGCGGAAGGGTTGTAATTTTAAAATAGAAGGATTTATCCACGAACTTGTACTCGCCCGCAAAAGAAATTTGGGTTCCCTCCCCCATTACTTCTCCCTGAAGTGCACCTTCGGATTTTGGATTTAGGGAATCGGTCTGATCGGTCCTGTTTGTCGCGCGGGCCGAAATGGTCGCTATTTTTTTGGTTTTGTCATAAAGATCAAAGGTAAAGATGGCTTCGGTCCGCAAAGTTTTAATTTCGTCTCGCTTTTGGAAGGCGGCAAGAAGAATTTTTTCTTGCGATGGACGGAAGGGATTCCAGAGAGGATCCCAGGCACGGATTGCGAGGAGCGCGCTTGCCGTCGTGAGGGCGATGAAAAAGATTGTGACGAAGATGATAGTAATTTTTTGAGTTGCGGACATAGAATTATGTTTTTATTACTTCAAACGTTTCGGGGTCCAGGGCAATGCGGTCGCCCCTTTTTATCGCGTCGGAAAGCAGGGCCACTGCGAGCGCGTTTTCCACTTTGTCTTGGAGCACTCTTCTCATATTGCGCGCGCCAAAGGTTGGGTCGTATCCGAGTTCCGCTATTTTCGCCTTTAGTTTTTCCGTGATTTCAAGCTCAATTCCCTTTTCTTTCATATTCCGCTGGAGTTTTTCCAGCATAAGCCCTGCGATTTGAAGTAAATGTTCCGGCTCCAGCGGAGTAAAGAGAACGACGCCGTCAAATCGGTTGATGAACTCAGGCCGATAAATTCCCTCGTGGAACAAGTATTCCAGCATCTGGATTTTCAGATCGGCAAAATCCGTTTTCCGCTTTATTGCCTGCAAAATAAGCGGGTACCCTGCGTTGCTCGTGGCAATGATAATAGTGTGGCGAAAATCGGTCTTGCGGCCCATGCCGTCGGTAATATGTCCTTCGTCCAATACCTGCAAGAAAAGGTTGAGAATGTTCGGATGTGCCTTTTCCAGTTCATCCAGTAGGACAAGGGAAAACGGGTTTTGTCTGACCGAAGTGGTGAGCAGGCCTTCTTGCGTGGGGGTACCCAAAAGCCGGGCTGTATCTTGGACGTTCTGGAATTCGGACATATCCAAACGTATGATGCGCGATTCCGAGCCAAAGTAAATTGCGGCCAACGCCTTTGCGGTTTCGGTCTTTCCTACTCCGGTGGGGCCGAGGAACAAGAAACTTCCCATGGGGCCTTGACGCGTTGCCACCTGTGCTCTCGCGCGCCGGAGAGCAGAAGCAACTTCGCGCACCGCTTCTTCCTGATTCACAATGCGCGTATGAATAAGGGCTTCTAGATCCAGCAAGGTCTCGCGTTCCGTGGTTTCAATATCGCCCACGGGAATTTGCGTGCGCTCGGTCACGACACGAGCCACATGGGGAGGGAGGAGTACCTTTTCTGAAGTTTGCGCGAGCCAAGTCATGGCATCATCAAGCAAATCCACTGCCTTTTTGGGAAAGGGAGTTGCCTGAATGTATTTGTCTGCGTAGGACACTATTGATTGCAGGGCTGGATAGGAAATGAATTTTCTGTACATTGCTTCAAATCCGGGCACGGTTTCTTCCAGCACCAGCAGGGTTTCGGACTGCGAAAGTTCCGTAACTTGCACCTGTTCAAAATAGGAAAGAAGCGAAGGATTTTGTTCCAGATACCGATGAAGCCCCGCAAAGGTGGTTACTGCGATAAAGGGAAACTGCGGAATTCTTAAATAAGAAGAAAGCACGCCCGCAATATTCACTCTTCCTGCCGCCTGTTCAGCGAACCCACCCACGAAATTGTGAAGATCGTCTATGACCAAGATAAGATTGCCTGCTGCGATAACTTCGCGAAAAATCTCGTTTAAGATCGCCTCCGCCTCTTCAAGGGACTGAATGGAAGACAGCAGGTGCGCAAGATCCAGCTCTACCACGCGCTTGTAGTTGAGAAGCGGATTTTGGCATTCCCCGAGCGCGCTTTTGGAAGCTAAGTCCTGAATAAGGCGTTTTCTTCCAGATCCCGGATCGCCTACGAGTAGCACGTTGTTTGTCTGCTGGCGGGAAAGGATGCGCTCCATCATCTCTTTTTCCTGCGTATGTCCGACCGCGCGAGGGAACCGGAGGGCAGCAACTTCTTTAGAGAGGTCGTATCCGAATTCATCCAGGGTAATGGTGTAACCCGCAGCCCAATCCTTCCCAAGTGCGCCCTTTCGCCGCAGATTTTTCTTGATCCAGAACTTTTTCTGCTCCTCGATCCTCGTGCGAACTTGGTAGTGCCATTCTGAGACATTGGGAACGTCGCGCTCGGGAAGGAAATTTCGCTCAATTAAGTATCGCTTTAAAAGGGCGTCTGTTTCGGAAAGCGTGGCAAGCACATCTTCAACCTCCGCCCGTTCCCGGCCTTGTACCCGTGCTCTCTCTATCGCTCCGTGTATGGTTTCCTGAAAGTCGGGCGCGAACGCGGTTCCCTTCTCTTTGCGCAGGCGGAGCGGCTGGGAGCCCAATTCCTTTTCTATCGCTTCGTGGAGGTCTTTAGGGTCCAGCAACATTCGGAAAAACACAGATTTCAGAGAAGGGCTTTCTTTCAGAAGGAAATAGAGGAGCAGTTTTGAATCTGTCGCGAAAAAACGTTTGCGTTTTGCGTGCCTGATTGCGCTTTGCGAGGCGCCAAGCGCGTGAAAAGAAAGAAATTCGGCGAGGTTGTCTTTTCCGAACTGCCGAGAAGGTCTTTGGAGATTTTCCCCGAATTGCTCAAGCAGGAATATCGCAGTTCCGTATGCGAATGTAAGCATAGTAAGGCCGAGGAGTATTCTGCTGACGTTTGGGGAAACAAGACCTTCGCCCGGCACGAATGCAAGAAGAAAAAGAAACAGGAAGAGGACGAACGCCCACTGCGTTCCTTTGCGAATTTTGCGCAAAAGCGCGGTTCGAAAATAGCTGTCAAACCACAGAGCCGGCGCGAGCGAAGAAGTGGTAATATCAAAAGAGAAGGAAGATGCCATACGCAAAAGCAACGGCGATAAGAGCTGGTAAAGCGAACCAAAACAAAAGCAGAAAGCTTCCTATCAGAAGAATCGCGAATTGTGCCGCGAGTCCTGCCGCAACAAGGAAGCTGCGCATAATAGCACCTATGATTCGCGAGATGAGGTTTGAGCCAAGCGTAAAAAGATATGCTCCCAGATTGAATCCCCTTCCGTAATCCCACGTGATTCTTCTCCACGGCGAGAAAAACGTCTGCAAGAGCAATCCTACTGAAAAATAGTTGAAGTTAAACCAAAGAATATTGCCCCATCCCCTTAAGATGTTTCTTGGAGCGTCAATAAAATGCCACTTGACGTAACGCAGCAATAAGATCGATTGCATTGCACCAGTATATCACATTGCGCAGTCGGGGCCCAAGTTCACAAGGAATTGTTCAGAGAGGGCGCGATCAAAATCAAAGAAGGAGCCCGACCACCGGTAGGCGCGCGCGAGGCACCATGTTTCTCCCGTTTGTTTGCTGGGAATGTCGTTTTCCTGTCCGCTTGGCTCCCATATTTGGGTAAAGAGCTCTACAATTTCTTTTTTGCCGTCGAGATTAAGATCAAGCACCTGAACGGTTTCCGTATGGGTGACCGTTCCTCCCATGAGAAATTCGGCGTTGCGCATTTGGTCTGCTTGATCGCGAAGCTGAACCCATTCCAACTTTTTTTCTTGCATATCCACGCGGAAAAATCCGTAGGCGGCGTTTGAAGCGCCTCCGTATCCAAGCGACATGAAAAGTTCTTGGGTGCCGTCGCCGGTAAGATCTTGGAGCTCATTGAGTTCCGGAGCGCTTCTCAAAAGTTCCTCGTATTGCACTCTCCCAATCTCTTCGTATTCTCCGGCTTCATTGAGCACCCGCACGACAACGATGGTTGCTTTGTTTTGACGCCCCGAAAAATCCGTGAGCGGCTCTGTGGCTCCGATGATAAGCACGGGGGTTCTTTCATCGCCTAAATTCCCCGCAGCGTACGTTGTGGTGGAGTCATCAAACCCGCTGCCGCGCACGCCCGCCTGCGCAGACAGGCTTGCGAGAATGTTTCGCGCGAGCCGCTCGGTTATTTCAAGGCCGCGAGGTTCCTGAGCCGACGGGAGGCGCATGCCTCCTTCGGCTGGATTTTGGTCAGATTGCGAGTTCAGCACGAAGATGGCAAATCCTATCACCGCCGCAAGCGACAGAAGCAAAACAACAAATTTCATGGTGCACGCATCTGGATTCGAACCAGAGACCTTCGCAATGTGAATGCGACGCTCTAACCAGCTGAGCTATGCGTGCATAATTTTAGGGTAAAGAATTTTTGCAAAAACCGCAAGTTTGGTATAATGCAAAATCAGTATGCGAATTTTTGAGTTTCAGTTTAACCCCAAGGCGCACAAGGACAGGTTCTTCCGAGTGTTTCCGGGAGAACCGCCAAAGGGAACAGAAGAGTTCGGTAGTTTGTATCTTATGGGCGAACTGGCAAACGCCATTCCCGCCAACGCTGATTTTCTCGATCGCCTTTTCAACGTTATCTCCCAAACATACTACGCTTCAGATCAGCAAGCACAGTCAACTTCTCAGCGCTTGAAAGGGGCGCTTAAAAAAGCAAACGAGTTTCTGACAGAAGAATCCAAGCAAGGAAATGTGGACTGGCTTGGGAATCTGCACGTGCTTGTGCTTTTACTCGCTCCTGCTGGAGACGGGTATGCCCTGTATTTTGCGAAAGCCGGCAGAACGCAACTTTGGATGGCAAGATCCGGTTCCCTTGTGGACGCCGGGAAAAGCGTAGAGCGGAGGGCTGAAAATGAGGGCTCTTTGAAGGTGTTCGGAAGCGTGGGTTCTGGCAGAGCGATTCCGGGAGACAGAATTATGGGGCTCACCGAGGACGTATTCGCGTTTTTCTCCAAAGAAAATTTTTTGCAAACCGTAGCGCAATTAAAGGAGGAAAAGCAATTTCATCATCTCTTTAAGACCAAACACAAAGAGATGGACTCGCTGGCGGGCATTCTGTTTTTTGTGTTCGTGGAGGCCCCGGCTAAAGTGCAAGAGAAAGCAAAAGGCGAACCTGCCCGCGCAGGCGGGTCTCGGCTCAAGATACCATTTTTGGCAGGCCTGCCTGCGCAGGTAGGAGTGCCGCGCTTCAGCTTGCCCGCGCTTCCGCGTCCTCGTTTCAAACCCGCCCTGCTCGCCATGCTCCGCCCGCCCGCCGTTTCCTTGCCTCTCTTGCCAGGTGCATCTTCGCTCAAGAAGAAAATTCTGTTTTTTCTGGCTTCGGCAGCCAAACGGCGAGCAGGGCTGCTTGCGCTCTTCCTGTTGGTGTTGCTTCTTGGCTTTGCAATCTTGGGAGGTGAACCGCGTCGCGGTAGCGACGCATCCGATCGGCAAAGCTCGCAAGTCGGCCCCACGGAAATTTCAGCTGAACAACGCGCATTGTACAACGTGAGGGAGATTGCGGAGCCCGATGTTGTTTTTGAACTTCCCGCGAACTTTGCCGCAGAGAATCCTCAATACATGATTCAGATGAGCAGCAGGTTCTACTTTTTTGGTCCGGCTTCTCCTAAAATTCTAATCTTTGACGGCGAAATCAACACTTTTGAATCAGTGACCGTAGGAAAAAATCTTGCATTTGGAACTGCTTTCGGAGATTCGCTGCTGTTCTTTGCAGAGCCCGATACGATTCTCTCCTTCAGCACGTTCACGAACGCCGTTGTTTTTCGTCCCGCAGTTTCCTTCCTCCCGGAAGCTCAGCTTAAGGGAATGGAGCAGTACGGAGGAAACCTCTATTTCTTTGACGCGAGAAGCGGCGACATTTTTCGCTTCTCTATTTCTCAGAATTCTCCGACGGCCGCTGCGAGCTGGCTTGACCCTCTTTCTTCCAAAAAACCAGTCAATGCCCAGGCGATGGGCATTGATGGAAACATTTGGATTCTCACTCAAGACAACGAGATTCAGCGGTATTTCCGAGGATCGTATGAGGAGAGCTTGCGCCCCGATATTTTCCCGGTATTCCGTGCAGTGCGTTTGCTTAAGACATCTTCTCAACTTCCCTACCTGTATCTTCTGGAACCTGCGGAATGGCGAGCGGTGATTTTGAGCAAATCAGGACAGGTGGTTTTGCAGTATAGGAGTTCTGTGTTCGCTAATGTTCGCGATTTCTCAGTTTCCGCCGACGGGCAAACGATGTATTTTTTTGACGGCGCGAAACTTTATCGCATCTCTGTAGAGATTATTTGAGTTCCACGGTAGCTCCAGCCGTCTCAAGCTTTTTCTTGAGTTCTTCTGCTTCTTCTTTGGCGGCCCCCTCTTTTACCACTTGGGGACCCGTGGCCGCGGCGTCAACAAGATTTTTGGCTTCCTTCAGTCCCTTTCCAGTTACGTCTCTCACCACTTTGATAACCTCAATCTTTTTGTCCCCCACTCCGGCAAGCACCACGTTGAATGAGGACTTTTCTTCCTTGTCCGCCGAAGCTTCAGCAGGGGCGGGGGCTGCTCCCATCATTACGGGAGCGGCTGCAGACACGCCGAATTTATCCTCCAGAATGTGCACGAGTTCAGAAAGCTCCAGCACCGAGAGTTTTTCGATGGATTCTACCAGCGACTTAAATTTCTCTGGCACTTCTACCTCCTTTTTCTCTTCTGTTGTTTTTTCTTCTGTCATAGGTTTTAAAATTAGTAATAGGAAATTAGACATTCATTTTGGCTCTCTGGGCCAAAACGTACACCAGACCTTTAATGTTTCCTTGCAATACGGAAACGAGGCCCGTTATTGGAGAAGCCATTGCGCCTACAAGGTGAGCCAAAAGCTCTTCCTTGTCGGGCAAGCTGGCAATCTCAAGCATGACGGCCGCGTTCTGTATTTCGTTTTCAAAATATCCGCCTAAAATCTGCAAACTTTCGTGCGCGCGGGCAAAAGTGTGCGTGTTCTTAATGGCGGCTATGGGATCTCCATACGCGAATACCACTCCCAGCTGGCCTTCCATGCGCTTTATGTCTGTCTCAATCCCCTTTTCTCGCAGCGCCTTTTGGAGGAGGGTTTTTTTGACCACCATCATTTGGGCTTCATTTCCCCGCAATTCCTGCCTGAAATCCACCAGATCTCTTGCAGAAAGTCCTTTGTAGTTGATAAACACCAAGGAAACCTGTTTCTGGAGGTTTTTCTCCAATTCTTTGAGGATTTCCAGTTTTTGTTGTTTGGTTTTTGGCATACTCTTGAACTCCAGATAAAAATAAAACTGCGGAGTTTCCGCAGACATAAATCGATATTTCGCGGCATTCAAAAATGTCGCAAAATATTATTCCTGCACGGGGCTTATCGTTCGTTGCTTGCCCTGAGTGAGCGAAGCGAATCGAAGGGCCCGTGGTCTACGGAAAACATTCCTATAATAGCAAGTCACCTAAAACTCGTCAAGGGCTATCACAGATAGCGTTCTTTGGCGGCGAGGTGTTCTTTGAATGTGCGGGAAAATATGGTTGTGCCGTCGCGCGCGGACAAATAGTACCAGTACGCGCTTTCCACAGGTTCCAGCGCGGCCCTAATACTTTCTATCCCCGGATTTGAAATTGGACCCAAGGGTAAACCATATATCCGGTATGTGTTGTAGGGCGACTCAATTTGTGTTTCTGCGATAGAAACGCGCTCATAGTTTCCGTCGCGGATATATACTACGGTGGCGTCCGCCTGCAGACGCACGCCGTTTTCCATACGTTTTTGCAAAATGCCGGCTACCAGCTGTTTGTCCTCAAAAGTGCGTACTTCCTTTTCCACGAGAGCGGCCCAATTCACCACCTCAAAAATAGTTTTGTTCTGGGTTTTTATTGCTTCGAGAATTTCTGATGTGAGATTTGCCCGAAAGTTTTGGAGCGCCCGCCGCACGAATCCTTCTGCAGTTTCGTTTTTCGTAATTTGATAGGTGTCGGGGAAAAGATATCCCTCCAAACTCACGGAAGGCGGTTTATCACGCAAAAACTCGAATTCGCCAGAAAAGTCCTTTGGGCGGGGGAGATCGGTTTCTTCTCGGTAGTCAATGCCGGGGTATCCGGTAACCGCGAAGAATTCTTCTTGCGTAAAGAATCCGCGTTTTTCAAATTCCGCCGCAATATCGCGAAGATCCCCTCCTTCCAGAATGGTAATGCGCTCCTGCACAATGTCGCCGCCTGCGAGCGCGCGGAGAATTGCGTTTGCGTTTATGGAGGGCGAGAGAAGATAGTCGCCGCTTTGGAGGCGCAAGGCGCGGCCCGTCAACACCGCGTACAGGAAAAAGCTTGTGCGCGATCGTATAAGGCCGGCTTCTTCAAGGTCGGAAGCTATGCGGTAGCTTCCTTCTCCTTCCTGAACCTTAAAGAGCACGGAGTTCGCATCGTCGGGATTAATGGGAAGAAAGATGTGGATAATCCCAGCAATCGCCACAGTAACAACGAAAACCGCGACGGCTCCCCACGCGAGCTTCGTCCTCCTGAGGGTAAATTTTCTATGAAACAAACGGGACAAAAACAAATCCCGGATGTTCTTGCTCGCCGAACGTATGTTCATCTGTTTTGGTAAAGACCCAAATGGAGTTTTGGATAGGCACGACGATTTTCCCGCCGATCTTTAGTTGCTGTTTCCATGCGAGCGGAAGTTCCTTTTTGGGCAAACTTGCGGAAACCAAGATACCGTCATACGGAGCATCTTTCGCATAGCCGTCCGCGCCGTTTCGGCAAAGGAATTCCACAATCCCCTTCTCTATAAAATTATACTTTGCAACGTTTTTTTCACCAAATTCCTTGAGGTGCGGAATGACTTCTATGGCGACCACTTTGCCGCGCAGCCCCACAACGTGCGCAAGAAGGGCGGTGGTCCAGCCGGATCCTGAACCGATGTCCAAGATTTTTTGGTCAGCTTGTGGCTCAAGCTTTTCCAGCATAAACGCAACCGTAAAGGGCTGAGAGATAGTTTGCCCCCAGCCAATCGGAAGGGCTTCGTCAATATCGGCAAATTCTTTCAGTTCGCCAGGGGTGAAGTCCTCTCTTTTGATTTGAGTAAACGCTTTACGGAGAGACGCTTCCATAAGGGTATTCTATCTATAATGAGTTTTCCGTTTAAGTGATCGATTTCGTGTTGGAAAATCCGCGCGGTCAAACCTTTTGCCACAATGCGCACATCTTCGCCTTCCGGGGTCTGGCACACAAGCTCCACAGATTCTGAACGTCTTACCGGGACAGAAATTCCTGGCAAACTCAAGCATCCTTCCTCTTCTGTGATAGATTTCCCCACCTTTTTTTTGATGACCGGATTGAGAAATGCAAGTGACTTGCCTTTGTTCGCGCGGGGGTTGTCCGAAGTTTCCACGATAATAATCTTTTTGGATATGCCGACTTGGGGAGCGGCGAGCCCGATGCCTTCGTGCTCGTACATCGCTCTCATCATTTGAGGAATGAGCTTTTTGATTTCCGGAGTGGTTTTCAAAACTTCCTCGGCTTTCTGCTTGAGGATTTTCTCCGGGTACGCTACGATTGGGAGTTTCACCATACGGTAGTCACTTCATTGTATCAAAATTTTCATGAAATGAAAGAAGGCGTCCACCACGCGTGCGCATGGCGGACGCCTCTATCTTGCAGGCGCTACTCCGCTGTCGGCATCCTTTTCTCCTTTATAAGTAAGAGCAGGACGGCCGACAGGAAAAAGAAGCCGGCGACCGCATAGAAGATGATGTTGAAGCCGAATCCCCCGACGAGGATTCCCCCTCCCATCATAGCAAGAGCGGCCGCTATACCCGTGATCGCGTTCAGTTTCCCTACGTCTCTGCCGCGAGTTGCCCTTTCTGTGATATCGCCCAGGAACGCCGATTCGGCAGTCCCCGAGATAGCAGTTACAATCCCGTACATCACTTGGACAGCGTACAGCTGTACCAGTGATTCTACGAGAGTGTAAGAGAAGATGATCATCGCGATGGCCAAGTTTGCTCCGACCATAAAACCTTTGCGGCCAAACCTGTCGGAGAACTTCCCCGCGAAGTACGCGGTTAGAGATTGGGCCAGGATCATTATCCCCACCGCGAATCCAAGCGACTCTATGGAAGAATCGCCGAATTCGAGGATAAAGACGGCCCAGAAAGGTCCGAAAAGGCCCATCGCGAAGGACACGATCGTGTCCGCCCCGAGGAAGATTTTGTAGTTCGTGAGCTGACCCTTTCGAAAGACATTCAGCATATCTGCTCCTTATCTGTAATGTACTGCAGTAACGTTATACCACATATGCTGCATAAAGTCAAAATGTTTGGCAGGGGCGCCAAGATTCGAACTTGGGCTAACGGTTTTGGAGACCGTTGTGCTACCGCTGACACTACGCCCCCATTTATTTTTTTGTTTCCTTGTGCGCGGTGCGTTTTTTGCAGTGCTTGCAGAACTTTTTCAATTCCAACTTTACCTCGGCTACCGCCTTGGATTTCTTGATAAAGTAATTGATCTCCTTGCACGTGCCGCACTGGAACTTTGTAAATGGTTTTTTCTTCGCTGCCATATGTTGTTTAAAACTTATCTTGAGCCAATGGCCGGAATTGAACCGGCGACCTACTCCTTACCATGGAGTTGCTCTGCCGACTGAGCTACATTGGCCTAAAGTGGGCCGGGAGGGATTCGAACCCCCGAAGTCCGAAGACGCGTGGTTTACAGCCACGAGCAATTGACCGCTCTGCCACCGACCCGCCTTCGCTCGCCTTCGACGAGCTACGGCGGGCGTAGCCCGCTATATTGCCGAGGCGAGCGAAGGCGTCCTCCGAACTTGACATAGGAGGACTACCTTCTTATACCACATTCCTCCTCATTTTTCAATTCACGTAATGAGCTTTCCGTGTTTTGTCCGCCACGCCGCAATTTTTTTGTGATCGCCCGACAGAAGAATTTTGGGGACACTGCGCATCTTTCCTTCAATCTCGAAAACCTCAGGGCGCGTGTATTGAGGATACTCCATAAACCCTCCTTCTTTCACGCGCTCTTGGAGAAATTCTTTTTTCCCAATTACTCCCGGGATCAATCGCGCCACGGTTTCCGCCACGATCATGGCCGGAAGTTCCCCGCCCATCAAATCATAATTCCCTATTGATATCTGTTCGTCTGCGATATACTTCCCTATTCGTTCGTCCACTCCTTCATATCTTCCGCAAATCATGATGAGCTGGTCGAGATTTGCGTACTCTTGCGCCCTTCGCTGGTTAAACTTTTTTCCTCTTGGAGTAAATAAAATAACCTTGCTCTTTGCCCTTTTTTCTTTCAACTCCTGAACCGCTTTAGAAATTGGTTCAATTTTCATCACCATTCCCAATCCTCCTCCAAATGGTTTGTCGTCTACGGTTTGGTGGGAGTCGCGCGCCCAATTGCGCAAATTATGTACGCGAATGTCAATAAGCTTTTTCGTGCGAGCCCGCTTCAAAAGCGACTCTTGAAAATACGAGTCAAAGATTTCGGGAAAGATGGTAATGATATCAAATCGCATAGTCCTCCGACTTCGCTCAGGATAAACAAAAACGGTATTACCCTATGGTAACACCGTTCTTGCGGATTTCAAGGTTGATTTTTTAGAGATTCAAATCCCCGAGAGATGTCTCGCTTTTTCGGGGACCGCGTCCGCCTTCGGGCTCTTCAATTTTGAGATTTACTCTTGCGTGAGCCTTCAGTCCTGCGATGCGGATCAAGGTCCGAATCGCTCTCGCGGTGGAACCTTGGCGGCCGACAATCTGACCCATGTCCTGAGCGTGCACTTTCAAGGAAAGCAACACGCCCATTTCGTCTACCCTGCGTTCTATTTTTACATCGTTTGGATTATCCACCAACGCCTTCACGATGTATTCAAGAAGCTCTTGGTATTGAGGTGTCTCTTCTGCCATTGAATTCTGAATTCCGTGTGTAAGTATCCATCTATGATTCTCGACCTTTTCAGCTCTTTTTATGGTATTTCTGTGAGCGAGATTTGTCAACCCCAAGAAATTAATGAGGGGCAGACCGCGCGGGCCTGCCCTTCTCCTTTTTGTACTCCAGGTTTGTTTCCTGGCAGAGATTCACAGAGAGGACGCGTGCAAATAGGAACCCCTCGGACGTACCACAATCCGAGGGGTTGTTGGTTGGATTCAGCGCGGGGGGCTAGCTCTGCCGCTTCTCCTCGACCAATTTGGGGGTCGGGGGGGTCGGGGGGGGCGGAGGAGGCGGGGGAGGAACGTGATGCTTGAGGTTGGGGTGCAGCGCGGATGGGAACATCCGCGCAATCTCCGAAAGTCTCCGGGCGCTATGTGTCACGGTAGCCTCCCGTTAAGATATCATATTAAGACTTTAGGGTTGCCTTATTAAACGTTCAATTTGGGCCTCCTTTCTTCCCCGTTGCTGGATTGTGGTACGAAACGGGGATGGGATTGCAGAAGAGTTAGTGGTCCTCGTCAATCCCATCCCCGTTTTCGCATCACGTTTGAAGGTGCGTATGCTGTAAAAATTATAATAGTTTATCATCGCACACCGCCTTGTCAAGTCCTTATGGCTGTTTGGGCTCCTCGCCCGCCTTATTACCCGCCTCTGGCGGGTTTTTGGCGGGTTCGGCTTGCCCGCCTGATGGCGAGGCTGGGACTTCCGTTGTCGCAGGAGCAGCTTGAGAGGGTTCTGGCACTACGGCAGCTACTTTAGGAGCGACACCTTCAGAGGTTTTCTTGGGAAGTTTATGTTTTGCGATTTTGGCACCCTCCACAATTTTATCTGCCACGAGCATGTTGTGCACCGTGGGAGAAGGTTTGGCACCAACCGATATCCAGTATTTTACGCGGTCTCCCTTAAGATTGCGCTGCTTGGTTAAGGGATTGTACACCCCAACCTCTTCCACAAAACGCCCTCTTGTGGAGGATTTTCTTTTATCGGTAACCACTATCTTAAACGCCGGTTGATTTTTTCTTCCTACTCTGAAAAGTCGAATCGTAAGCATAATTTTATTCCCAATTTTTTTCCGTGAGGGCGTTTTTGGCGGCTTCCTGTTCTGCTTCTTGTTTAGAAGAACCCTCCCCTTCTGCCGCAAGCTCTTTTTCAAGATATACCCCAATGCGGAAATGCTTGGCGTGATCGGGCCCCCATTCCTTCAGCACGATGTATGTGGGGGTAATGCCTTCTTTTTCCTGCGCAAGCTCCTGAAAGCGGGATTTAGAGTCCACAAAGAGCTTATCTTGCAGGACTTCTGGAAGCTTGGAGAGTATATATGTTGTAATAAATTTTTCGGCAAATTTCAAGCCCTGGTCAAGATATAGAGCTCCGATGAAGGCCTCTACTGTATTTGCAAGAATATAATCTCTCGCCTTGCCCTCTTCTTTGGCTTCCCCGCGGGAGAGCATTAAATAGGTGTTGAAGTGCAATTCGCGGCCAATGGAGGAGAGCCGTTTGCTGTTTACGAGAGCCGCCCGCCATGCGGTGAGTTCACCCTCGGTTCTGTCGGGATATTCCCGGTATAAATGCTCGGTAACCACGAGTTCCAGCACTGCATCCCCCAGAAATTCCAAGCGCTCGTTGTGCTCAAGATGAAGGTCCCGATTTTCATTAAGATAGGAGCGATGAACGAACGCTTGCTGTAAAAGGGATTTGCTGCGGAAGGAAATGATGAGCGTGTTTTCAAGCTTTGTGAGGTTCTCCATCGTTTTCTGCTACGGTTGTTTCTAACTCTCTAAACACAGTGCCGAGCACGCCGTTCACAAATTTTCCAGACGATTCGCCGCTGAAATTCTTGGCAAGCTCTATGGATTCGTTGATTGCCACTTTTGGAGGAACCTCTTCTTTGTTGCCGTAGATAAGCTCATAGAGACCGAGGCGCAAGACGTTGCGATCCACAAGGGTAATTTGCCCTAGAGGCCATTCGGGAGCTGCTTTCTCAATAATGGCGTTCAGCGACTGCAGATTTTCGCTCACGCCCGAGGCAAGGCGCCGCACAAAGTCCTTGTTCCCTTCTTCCAGTCCCGGGCCGAATTCTTTGATGTTGCGTTCCACGATAGTAGATAGATCTGTCTGCTTGTTGTAAAAATCCCATTCGTAGAGGGACTGCATCGCGATGGAACGCGCGAGGTGCCGACTAGCCATTTTTTGATAATGCCTCCGGACTTAATTCTTTAGACGCGCTCGGAGCGGCTGCTTCCTGCGCCGCCAATTCTTTTTCTTTTTGTTTGCGTTCTTTTTTTGTGAGTTTGGCGAGCACATCAATAAATTCCTTGCCGCGGTATGTTCCGCAGTTCTCGCAAAGCGTATGCGGTAAAACCGGCTTGCCGCACTTTTTGCAAGCCGCCAGCCGGGGACTTTTGAGGAAGATGTGCATCCTTCTCTGCCCTTGTCGTGACTTTGACCGATGCCACTTTGGTACTGCCATGATTCCCTACTTTATCACTCCCTGCATTTGTTTGCAAGGGGTAAAAGAGAGCCGATGAATGGAGCAGGGGCCGTATTTTTTGAGGGCCTGGAGATGGTATGGCGTTCCATACCCTTTGTGGCGGTTAAAGCCGTACCTTGGATATTTCTTGTGATAGCGCGTCATAAGCCGGTCGCGGGTGACCTTCGCAATGATGGATGAAGCCATGCAGAAAAATATCGTGGCGTCTGCGTGCGGGAGTGCTCTTTGGGGAACGGGGATGTCAAGGAGCGTACGGCCATCTACGATGACAAGGGATGGCTTCACTTCCCTTTTGACGAGTTTGCGCCTCAGCGATAAGAATGCTTTGCGCATGGCAAGGCGTGTTGCTTGAAGAATGTTTATCCTGTCTATCTGTCTTTCCGAAACTTTCCCTATCCCCCATTCAACATCCGGGTGGCGAGTAAGGATCTCGTATAGATCTTCGCGCCATCTGGGCGTAAGTTTTTTGGAATCAAAATCCCCTATCGCGCGCAGCCGCGGCTTTCCCACCATACAAAAAGCGGCTGCCACTACCGGTCCTGCCAAACTGCCCCTTCCGACTTCGTCAATGCCTATGACGATTTTCTGCATTGAGATATTGTAGCAAAAGAGATAGAATTGAGTAATGCCCGGAAAATTCACTCATCTCCATATCCATTCGCACTACTCGTTGTTGGACGGTCTTCCCAAAATAGACCAGCTTTTGGATAGGGTGCAGGAGCTCGGTATGGATTCCGTGGCTCTGACAGATCACGGCAACTTATACGGCGCTGTGGAATTTTACAAAAAGGCAAAGGAGAGGAGCATAAAACCCATTTTGGGATGTGAAATGTATGTGGCGCGCGAAGGCATGCTGGACAAGCGCCCCGGCGTGGACGATACCATTTACCACATCATTCTCCTCGTCAAAAACGCACAGGGCTACAAAAACCTTATCAAGCTTCTTACCCGGGCTCATCTGGAGGGGTTTTACTATAAACCTCGCGTTGACGAGACCCTCCTTGCCAAGCACGCAGAGGGGCTCATTGCCCTTTCTGCGTGTTTAGCGGGAAAGATTTCCCAACTCATCCTTGCCAACAAAATGGAAGAGGCGCGAAACGCTGCACTCAACTATGAAAAAATGTTCGGCAGGGGGAATTTTTATTTGGAACTCCAGAGACATCCTAATATTTCAGAGCAGACAAAAGTGAACGGAGTGCTGCTTGAAATTTCAAAAACTACGGGAATCCCCGTAGTGGCGACCGCCGATTCTCATTATCTGCGAAAAGAAGACGCTGAAGCACAGGATGTGCTCATGCTCATTAATACTAATGCAAAACGAGATGATCCGGAGCGCCTTTCCATGAAAGGCGAAGATTTTTCTCTCAAGAGCGCTCAAGAGATGACGGAGCTCTTTTCAGATATTCCAGAGGCCTTGGAAAACACGCAAAAGATAGCCGCCGCCTGCAACGCGGAGCTTGAACTCCATAAAAACCTTTTGCCCGAATTTCCTCTGCCCGAAGGGAAAACAGCCGATGAATATCTCCGCGAACTTTGCTTGGCCGGGCTGGAAGCAAAGCCACAGTATAAGGACTCAAAGGAGGCGCGAGATCGGCTGGGATACGAGCTCGACGTGATTCGCCAGACCGGATTCGCGGCTTATTTCCTTATCGTGCAAGATTTTGTGAATTGGGCAAAGCAAAATCGCATTGTGGTGGGGCCCGGCAGAGGGTCTGCGGCGGGCTCCCTTGTGGCGTATTTGTTAAAGATCACAAACGTTGATCCACTTCGGTATAATCTTTTGTTTGAGCGATTTTTGAATCCGGAGCGCGTTTCTCGGCCCGACATTGATTTGGATTTTGCCGACACAAGGCGAGACGAGGTTATTGAATATGTCGCCCAAAAATACGGCCGCGACCGCGTGGCGCAGATTATTACCTTTGGCACCATGGCTTCGCGCGCCGTGGTGCGCGACGTGGGTCGCGCCTTGGGATATGAGTATGGATATTGCGACCGCGTGGCAAAGCTTATTCCTTTTGGCTATTCGCTTGCTCAAAGCTTAGAACAGGTGGACGACTTTCGGCAGTTATACGAAAGCGATGAGCAGGCAAAACGTCTGATTGACTTGGGGAAAAAGTTGGAAGGCGTGGCGCGTCACGCTTCCACGCATGCCTGCGGCGTGGTGATTTCTTCAGATCCGTTGGATGAGCGCGTCCCTCTTCAGCATCCCACGCAAAACGATGTCTCCATTGTGACGCAATACGAAATGCACAGCGTTGAAGATATCGGGCTTTTGAAAATGGACTTTTTGGGGTTGAAGAACCTGACGATTATTGAGGAGACGCTCAAGCGCATATACGCCATTCACGGAAAAAACATTGACATTGATGCAGTTCCTTTGGACGATCCAAAGGTATATACACTGCTGCGTCAGGGAGATACCACGGGCGTGTTTCAGCTGGAGAGCGGTGGCATGCGCCGATATCTCCGGGAATTAAAGCCCTCCGCGTTTGAAGACATTATTGCAATGGTGGCCCTGTATCGCCCGGGGCCCATGGAGCTTATTCCCGACTACATTGCACGAAAAGCAGGAAAAAAAGAAATTGTATATCTCCACCCAAAGCTTGAACCCATTTTGAGAAATACCTACGGGATCGCCGTGTATCAAGAACAGATTCTTCAGGTGGCGCGAGATTTGGCAGGGTTTTCTTACGGAGAGGCGGACATTTTGCGCAAAGCAATTGGAAAGAAAATAAAAGGACTCTTGGAGGAGCAAAAGGCGAAATTTGTCGAGCGGGCGATAGCGAACGGAACTTCAAAGAAAATTGCAGAGAAAGTGTTTGATTTTATTGAGCCCTTCGCAAGTTATGGTTTCAACAGAAGTCATGCCGCGTGCTATGCCACCATCGCCTATCAAACCGCGTGGCTCAAGGCAAATTATCCCTTGGAGTTTATGTCGGCCTTGCTCACTTCTGAAAGAGCCGATGTGGAGCGCACTGCGTTCCTGATTGAGGAAACAAGAAAAATGGGCATTGAGGTGCTGCCTCCTGATGTGAACGAAAGCTTCGCCTTTTTTTCCGTTGTACCCGAAAAAAAGCAAATCCGCTTTGGTTTACTCGCTATTAAAAATGTTGGCGAAGGAATCGTTGCCTCCATTATCCAGGAACGCAAGGAGCACGGCCCCTATCTCTCTATTCACGATTTTGTCTCGCGCGTGGCGACCAAAGACCTCAATAAAAAATCAATGGAGAGCATGATAAAGGCCGGCGTATTTGACCAGTTCGGCGAGCGAAACCAGCTGCTTCACAACATGGAGCGCCTGCTTGGCATTGCGCGGGAGAACCAAAAGAACAAAACGAACGGTCAGAAAGGGCTGTTTGACGCCCACTTTGCGCCTTCAGAGAAAACGTCATTTGCGCTGGAGGCGGCGGAACCCGCGAAAGAAACCGAAATGCTTTCGTGGGAAAAAGAACTGCTCGGTCTCTACGTAACTTCGCACCCGCTCAAAGGAATTAAAAACATCTTGGAAAGCAGAGCGCTTGCAATTCGGTCTTTGGAAGAAGCGGTGCAGGAGATTCACAATACGCGCTATAAGTTTCAGTTTAGCCGGCAGCGGGAGCGCTTGCGCATCGGGGGCATTATTTCATCGGTAAAGCGAATTGTCACCAAGGCGGGAAAACCCATGCTGTTTATGAGAGTGGAGGATTTAACGGATCGGATTGAGGTGGTGGTATTTCCGTCCGTGATTGAGCGATATCCTTCGGCTTTACAGGAAAACAAAATCGTATTTATAACCGGACGTCTTGACCATCGGGGCGGTGAAAAAAAATTCCTCGCCGAAGAAATCGAAGAGATTCTCACGGCTTGACGATATTAAAATCAGAACCCCCGGTGAGCGTGAGCTCTCCGGGGGTGCCGTGCGCTATCCCAGGACAGCAATCTACTGATTATCCTGGTTGACGCTCGGCTGTTGATCGGGGAGGATTTCAAACCCCCCGTGCTTGATGGAAAGAACTGTATGAGTGCCACTGGGGATTATGGCGCCCCCGGCAGGTCCTTGGCCGATAAGGGTACCTTCCCCTTCCACGATGCCTCGCGTCGTAGTGAAACGAAAGCTAACGCGGTGGTCGCCCTCCATGGCACACTCCTCGTATACAAATTTCGGCGGCTGCCGATTGCGATAGTATAGCCATTTTCAGCAAGGGTGTCAATCCTTGTATGGGATCTTTCTCCCCACTCCCCTTTTGTGGTATAGTGGCTTAATTGAGTTTATGGCATCAGCAAAGCAAATTTCCTCCGATAGTGAGCATATACGGCATTCCTTCGCGCATATTTTGGCTGCGGCCGTGAAGAGCCGATATCCTAAAGCAGAATTAGGAATTGGGCCCGTGATTGAAAACGGATTTTATTACGACTTTGCCTTGCCCGCCGAAGCTTTAGCGAAGGCGGGGAAATTTATAACGGAAGAGGATTTGCCAAAGATAGAAGCTGAAATGCGCACAATCGTCAAACAGAATCTTCCCTTCAAAAAAGAACTCTGGCCGGTGGCAAAAGCTGCGACATACTACAAGAAGGAAAAACAACCCTATAAGCTTGAACTCATACGAGATCTCGTTAAATCCCAAACAAATTCAAAATTGACTAAGGTTGGGGTGGTTTACACTGGTGACGTATTTTTGGACTTATGCCGCGGCGGGCATGTGAAAAATACTTCAGAGCTTCCGCTGGACGCTTTTAAACTCACCCACGTGGCGGGTGCTTATTGGCGAGGCGACGAGAAAAACCCCATGCTTACGCGCGTGTATGGCGCCGCATTCCAGACGGGAAAAAACCTTGAGCAATATCTTTGGCAGCAGGAAGAAGCAAAGAAACGGGATCACCGCATATTGGGTGAACGCTTGAAACTTTTTACGTTTGCAGAAGAAGTGGGGCCGGGACTTCCGCTTTGGTTGCCAGCCGGCACTATTATCCGCGAAGAAATTGAAAAACGGGCAAAAGAAGTGGAGCGGCAGTGGGGGTACGAGCGCGTGTCAACTCCGCATATTGCGAGGGACATCCTCTACAAAATGTCGGGACATATCCCTTATTACTCCGAAAGCATGTATCCGCCAATGAAGCTGGACGACGGAACTTATTATCTCAAAGCAATGAACTGCCCGCACACGCATATGGTGTATAAAGCTTATCCCCACAGCTGGCGGGAGCTGCCCATTCGTTACGCAGAGTACGGAACTGTGTACCGATATGAGCGCTCCGGCACCCTTGCCGGACTTCTTCGGGTGCGAGGGTTTACCCAAAACGACGCGCACATTTACTGTTCCAAAGAACAGGCAGAAGAAGAGTTCTTGAATGTCATGCGGCTTCATGAATTTTGGTATAAGGAAGTGTTCGGCATTCAGGATTTTTACATGCGGCTCTCCCTGCCTGACCGGCAGGCAGGTCTGCCCGCAAAAGACAAGAAAAAATACGCGGGCGTTCCTAAAGAATGGAAAGAGGCGGTTGAGATTGTCCGGAGCGCCATGAAAAAATCCGGGCTCCCCTACCAGGAAGTCGAGGGAGAGGCAGCGTTTTACGGGCCAAAGGTGGACTTTCAGATTAGAAGCGTCATCGGAAGAGAAGAAACCGCCTCCACCAACCAGCTTGATTTCTTTGCCGCCAGTAGATTCAACCTTGTGTACAAAGATAAAGACGGAAAAGAAAAGCCCGTATACGTTATCCATCGGGCTCCACTGGGTTCTCACGAACGTTTCGTCGCTTTCCTCATTGAACAATATGCGGGCGCTTTCCCGTTTTGGCTCGCTCCAGTGCAAATACAGATTCTGCCTTTATCCGTCAAGTTTTCAGAGTACGCCGAGCGCGTACGCGCAAAGCTGCTTTCCCACAACAAAAATATGCGGGTGAAAGTGGACGACGCTCAAGAAACATTGAGCAAACGCATTCGTGAAGGAGAAACAATGAAAATTCCGTATCTTGTGATCGTGGGCGAAAAAGAAATGGTCGACGACACCGTGAGTGTACGCGAACGCGGGAAAGGCGACATTGGCGCAATGAAACTGGAGCAATTCGAAGAGCATATAAAAAATCTTTGAGATTTGAGCTTTCACTCGTATGATTATTTCCCAAGGAGTGCAAAAACTTATTGAAAAATACGACAGCTGGCGAAAACAATTCGAGTTCCGCGAGGAAGAGGAGGTGATTTCCGTGGACGAAGTAGCCGCCCGCGTCGCTTCGTTTTACGAAAAACTCCGCGAAATCGTGGATTGGAGAGGAGAACATTTGCTCCGCAAGACCGCGATTGAGCGCATTCTGAAACGCCGCTTGGCCATCCAGAAAGTCCGCGAGGATTTTGCCGAGAATTTTCTTGCAGAACTCGTACGCGGAGGTCATTTCCCGAACAATCGAATTTCCTTTGATCAGGTTGACGAAATCCAGGCCATTATTCAAAAGTACGTGTTCGTCGCAGAACGTTTTTGGGAAAGGCAGCAAAGAAATGGGAAAGATTCAACGGATTGGCTCTTTTCCATAGCTGCAGTAGAAATTGAAGAAACACTCTCTTTACCGCGGCGCGAACACGCGCTCATTGAGCTGATGACGGAGGACTTGGAGAATCGCACTCAGCTTATCGCCCGAAAACAGGAAACGGAGAGACCTCTTGCCGAAGGGGAAAAGAAACTTCAAATCTATGTGGCGGTGCAAAGAGCACTGTTTAAGCTGGATGCCGTCACTATTGCCTATCACATTTTGGAAAAGTTTTATCCCGATTGGAAAACCCCAACAGAAGAAACGCTTGCCTATGTGGGAGATCATCTTGAGGTTTTACGCCAAAATATCCAGAAAATTCTTGCCCATCCTTATCGGGAGCGGTTCTACCAGCTCGCAGAAAAGTACGACACCCCGTATCTTATCCTGCACGATATTTTGAGCGACGATAGTGCGCGCTTCCCGGAGCTTGCGGATAATCCTCCCGCTTTTGAAGAAGCGATTCGGCATTCTTACAATGGGCGGCACGCGCGCCTAAAAAGGCGCATTGGCAGGGCGGCCTTGTACAGCGTCTTGTCGGTGTTCATTACGAAAGTGCTGATCGCGTTTCTTATTGAAATTCCGGTAGAACGGTATCTGCAAGCGGGTGTCAATTATCTTGCAATTGCCCTGAGCATCGCCGTCCCCTCCTTTTTAATGCTCGGACTGGTTGTCACCGCGCAAACAAGCTCGCAGCGCAATTTCGAACGCGTGATGATGGAGGTTATCAAAATTATTCAACCGCGCCAGCGAATGGAACCTTATAAAATTTTTCCGCCGCGCAGAAAAACCGGTTTGGTGGCGAGCATCGTGTACGGTTTCTATCTTTTGAGCTTCCTCATTTCCTTTGGAGTTCTCATATGGGGCCTGCAGGAGCTTCAGTTCTCGCCTTTTTCCATCGCGATCTTTCTGATGTTCCTTTCCTTGGTGCTGTTTGCCGGAACGAAAATCCGTCAGCAGGCACGAGAATTGATGGTGGAGCCCGCGCGGGAAGGATTTTTGTATAACCTCTTTGATATTTTTTCCCTGCCGATGATTCAGGTTGGCAGATGGCTTTCCGGGCAGCTCGTTAGATACAACGTATTTCTCCTCGCGCTGAACTTCCTTATTGAAGTGCCTTTTCAAATGTTTGTGGAATTCTTGGAGCAATGGCGCGGATTATTGAAAGAGAAAAAAGAAGAAATTCACTAGTGGTTGTCGTCGGTCCGACCGCATCGGGGAAGAGCGAGCTGGCGGTGCGGCTTGCCAAACGCTTCGGTGGAGAGATTATCTCGGCGGATTCCCGGCAGGTATACAGGGGTTTGGATATCGGCACGGCAAAGGTGTCAAAACGCGAGATGATGGGCGTCCCCCATCATCTTTTAAGTGTTACCTCCCCAAAAAAGACCTTTACTGTGGTTGATTACCAGAATAAGGCAAAAAGAGTCCTAGGGGGCGTTTTTTCGCGTTCTAGAGTGCCTTTTATAGTAGGAGGCAGTCCTCTTTATATCTATGCCCTGATCGAAGGATGGATATTCCCCGGAATAAAGCCAAATCTTGCTTTTCGAAGACGCCTCGAAAAACTTTCTACGGAAGAACTATTTTCGCGGCTTCAAAAGCTGGACCCTGCTCGGGCAAAAACCATTGAACCTAAAAACCGAAGGCGTCTTATCCGCGCCTTAGAAATTGTGCTAACAACTGGGAAGCCGGTGCCACCCCTGAAAAAACGTCCTCTCCTCCGCCTACGCCCCACCTGCGCTGAAGCTACGGCGGGCAAGCAAGGCTTCGGCGGACAGGCCTATCAGATTTTGTTTTTAGGGATGAGGCGAAAGAAGCAAGAATTGAGGAAACGCATCGCGCAGAGAATCAAACAAATGTTTCGGCGCGGATTGGTTGCGGAGGTTGAAACATTACACAAACAAGGAATTCCCTGGAAAAAATTCAATCAATTCGGATTCGAATATAAGTATGTGGCGCAATATCTGCAAGGACAGATTTCCAAAGATGAGATGACGCAGAAAATCCACAAAGAAACACTGGACTTTTCCCGCCGCCAAATGCTGTGGTTTAAAAAAGATGGGCGGATTCGCTGGGTTATCGGTTTCAAGCAAGGGGCAAAAATCGTAAAGAAATTCTTACGGGGCGAGAAGAGTGATTAGAATTTTTCTTGCGCCCTCGGGGCTTACGGTTCCTTTGGTGGCGGCCATCATTTGACCGATAAGAAACTGGAGAGCATTTTGTTTGCCTGATTTGAAATCTTCTACTGCTTTGGGATTTTTTGAGATGATGTCTTTTGCGATTTTTTCAATGGCGCCTTCGTCTGAAATCTGCGCCAATTGTTCGGACTCCAGGAGTTGGGAAGGATCGCCGCCCGTTTCAAACATTTTCTTGAGCAGTGATTTTGCGCCGGGCGAAGAAATCGTGCCATCGGCCAGCATACTGATGAGTTCGGCGAAGTTTTCGGGCGTAATCTTGAAATTCGGGTCTTCCACGGACATTCCATTGAGCAGTCCTTGGAGATCTGAAACGATGTAATTTTTGGTAAGCGAGATTTTTTTCGCGAGTTCTTTTTGCGGGAGACGAGAGCCAAGTTCGCTTACTACCTGTTCAAAATATTCTCCAAGCGCTCTGTCTTTCACGAGGAGCGCTACTTCCTTGTCTTTAAGCTCATATTCCTGTTGTATGCGCTCGCGTTTTTTCTGTGGGAGTTCCGGCACCTCAAGGCGAAGCTGTTCAATAAAGTCCTTGGTAAAAGTGAGCGGGGGGATGTCGGGTTCCGGGAAATACCGATAATCGTGCGCCGATTCTTTCTCTCGCTGAGAAAACGTTTCTTTTTTTGCTTCGTTCCATCCCCGTGTTTCCTGCGCAATTTCCTTGCCGGCCTCTAGCAGTTCTGTTTGTCTACGTATCTCAAATGCGATCGCGTTTTGCACAGAGCGGAATGAGTTGAGATTTTTTACCTCCACCTTCGTGCCCAGCTCCTCGGTCCCTTCGGGGCGGAGCGAGACATTCGCCTCCACCCGCATCTGCCCCTTTTCCATATCTGCGTCAGAAACGAGAAGATACCGTAAAATCATTTGTAATTCTTGTCCAAAAGCGGCCGCTTCCTCTCCGCTTTCGAGGTCAGGTTCCGTAACCAGCTCCATAAGCGGCACTCCGGCTCTATTGAAGTCCACCAGAGAATAATCGGCTTGCGCCGAATGCTGAGAACGCGCGGTGTCTTCTTCCAGATGGATGCGCTGGATGCGAATGTCCCTTTCGCCTATTCTCAAAAAGCCATTTTCGCAAAGCGGCAAATCGTATTGGCTGATTTGATATCCTTTGGGGAGATCTGGGTAAAAATAATTTTTCCGGTCAAACTTTGAATATTCTGCAACGGTACAGTTCAGCGCCAAACCCGTTTTCAGCACCATGCGAATCGCCTCTGCATTGGGCACCGGTAGAGTTCCCGGATGCCCCATGCAGATGGGACAAATATTCACATTCGGCAGTTTCTCCAAAGGATCGTTTTTGCACGAGCAAAACATCTTACTCTTCGTTTTGAGCTCCGCATGGATTTCAAGACCGATAGTAGGAATATAGTTCATAACCTATCTTTATAATTCTTAAGTTCTTCACGCAATTTTTCGATGACCTCTTCTTCTGTATTGTAAGGAATAACTGAAACAACGGCAGGGTTACCCCTTAGGAGACGAGATATTTTTCGTTGTTCAAGTTTATTGCGCTCACATAAAATTATCACCGGAATACCACTTCTGTTTGCCATTTCTACCTCAATGCCACCACCCCAGGACGGCGCTACTGCGATAACAAGTAAAAGAGATGTGCGTTCACATACCTGTTTGCGCTCAGCAGCATCCACTTCCTGCGGAGTAAAAACGGCGTTCTTGATTGGATCGTAATGTTCGTGAGGAACAAAAGCACGACATTCAGTCATTTCCGCACAAAGATTTGCAAGATGTTCATAGAACCTTTTTGTCTTTTCTTGTAATTCTGGTGAAAGTTCAGTAAGTGGGCCGCAGATGTACACGGTTTTTCTTTGTTCCATATACAAAGAATATACGAAAAGCAGAGAAAAATAAAGGCCCCTAAGCAGTGACGCCTTGGGGCTGTGAGAAACGCTGGACGATGATGTGCTCGATGTCTATCCATCTTGTTGCGACAACGATGCCTGCTGGAGGTTGAAGGATACCGTGCCGCACAAGACAAAAGGGGTCAAAGAAGATTCTCAAGATATCAGGAGGAAGTCCTTCGAGCACTGAGAGTTTATCGTCTATATATACCTGAGCTCTTTCTCGAACGAGAATAACGCCCTTCTGTTCTTCTGCGCAGAAAAAGACATCCTCTCGCCCGATGCCAGTTTTCTGGTGGAACTCTTGATCCCCTAGCCATGTTTGAGCAAACGGGACAGCGTCAGGGTGCCGCGCTGACACCACAATCACTCTCCAAGAGGACTTGAGGCGCCAAAGCACTGGGAATGCTCCGCGTACTTGCTCTCCTTGATATGTACCTTCCCGATAGAGCCAATCCGCTACTGCCCTGTAGAATGCGTCGCCTACTTTGGAGCGGAAAAGGTTAGAGTTCGTTTCCTCCGCCAGTAAGGGCACCTTTTGCTGTTCGCAAGCAGCCAAGATAGCAGTAACATGACGGATAATGACTCCGTCGAGGTCGGTGCCGATAACAAGCCTGTTTCCCATCGAGTCGCCTCCTTATCAGATTGTCAAACAGCTATACCTGCGTTTCTCTTTGGTCCGTGGTAACTCTTCCGCCTTGCCATTGGCCGCGGTAGAGGTTCCCTTCTCCTTTTACCTCAAAAAACATAATGTGTACGACCCGCGCTCCCATTTCCAATTCAAAGTCCTCGTCGCGAAAGTTACAGATGCCCATGTTTAGTCCGCCCTTGTATCCAGGGGGAGTTTGCCCGCCGAATATATACACTCCGGAGCGAAACAAGGTTGAGCGTGGAGTCATAATTGCCAAAATGTTTTCTGGCATATTTACATCCTCCACTGTTTTCATCACATAGTATTTTTGGGGCTTGAGAACCACGATATGCTTTTTTCCATCTTCATATTTTGCGATAAGATCCATTGTCGGTGTTTCTCTCTCTGCAATTCCCAAAAATCCTTTCCCCGAAACCTCGTACAACTCCCCTATTCTCAAATCAAATCCCGCTCCTTCGGGATTTTTTAGCTCGCGTTCGGAAAGGTTTTCTACAAGATTTTTCTCTTTGACCAAGCGTTGAAGTTCTGCGATACCAAGTACCATAGTTATTTCATAATATTATACTCAAACAAAGTGCTTTGCTCATTGAGCTTTTGGACGGATTGGAGTGTCAGTCGTACGTCCAGTTCTTTTGTGAAAAGTCCGATGCCCGCGCCGAACAATACAGGCTCCACTGTAAGATACAGCTTGTCCACGACTCCTGCTTCCATAAACATAGTATAAATCGTAGCTCCTCCGCAAATCGCGGCCTGCTTATACCCTTTCTGTTCCAGCCGCGCAAGGAGATCCTTGGGATTCTCTTGAGTAATTTCCACTCCTTGAAGTTTCTCCTCGGGGGGTCTGCCTGCCGGCGAGGCAGGCGCGTATACGATATTATGCCGGCCTCCAAGGGGTCTTCCAATAGTCCGAAAAGTATTGAGGCCCATTATTACCACTCCTGCTTCTTTGGTTTTTTGAGTGAAAAATTGCTTATCTTCCTTGCTTGTCCAGTCGGCCAGATGCCTTGAGTGTCGTGCGATAAAACCGTCTGCCGTTATTGCTGCTATAAGGAAAGTGGTCATGTTGCCTTTCTCATTTTTCATTTGCTATACTACCATAATGCATCCTGAATACCAATATCTCAATTTGCTCAAAGATATAATGGAAAAAGGCGCGATTAAGCATGAGTTTAACACTGGCATCGAAGAGAAAAGCCTTTTTGGGCGTCAGATTCGCTTTGACTTGTCACAAGGATTCCCTCTGCTTACCACAAAGAAAGTTTTTACTCGAGGAATTATCCATGAACTTCTCTGGTTTCTCAAGGGCGACTCGAATATCAAATATCTAGTGGATAACGACGTCCATATTTGGGATGAGTGGGCCTATCGTATTTTCCGAGATGCGCAGAACGGCAAGTGGTATAGAAAAGAACGTCCGTTAACCGAAGAAGAATTGGCAATTAAAGATCAAGATACTTTTATCCAAAAAATAAAAGACAGCGAGGAGTTCGCACGAGAATGGGGCGACATTCTCACAGTTTATGGCCGGATGTGGCGGAAGTGGCCAGGTGCGGACGGAAGGGAAATTGATCAAATCGCCTGGGTAATAGAAAAGATAAAGAAAACTCCCGATCGTAGGCACGCAGTAGTTTCCGCTTGGAACCCAGATTTTATTTACGAAATGGCCTCTCCGGGTAATGCGCGCCCTGTCCCCCCGTTTTGTCACACCATGTTCCAATTTAATGTGCTTGACGGCAAGCTCTATCTCCAGCTCTATCAGCGAAGTGCGGATATGTTTTTGGGGGTGCCGTTCAATATCGCAAGCTACGCGTTGCTTTTAAGCATGACGGCTCAAGTAACTGGATATCCCGTAGGAGAATTCATTCACACGTTTGGCGATGCCCATATTTATTCAAACCATTATGAACAAGTACGAGAACAAGTAGCTCGGGAGCCTCGGCCCTTCCCAGTGCTTAGATTAAACCCAGAAATAAAAAACATCGACAACTTTACGTTCGGCGATATTCAGATTGAAGGATATGATCCCTGGCCTCCTATCAAGGGAGAAATAACCGTTGTTGGCGGTTTTTAAGAATTCTCCGTGAATTCTTCGTTTATTTTGCTTGCTTGAGGTTTTTCTTGAGAAGCGTACTTGTCAGTTGCTTTTTTACCGTAGGGTGTCTCGGCGGGAGAAGAAAGTGTCTCAAAAGTAAGCGCGCATACGCGCATCCCTTCATACAGAATTACGGGCATGGGGCCGAGGTTTCCGAGCTCCATAACTGCTTTGCCGTTCCAGCCGGGATCAAAACGGGCGGCGGTTGAATGCACCACAATGCCCAGTCGGCCCAGAGAACTTCTTCCGTCAAGACGCCCCATAATGTCGTCTGGGAGCTTGAAGGTTTCTTTGGTAACGGCGAGCACAAAAGCTCCGGGCTGGAGTACAAAGGGATCCCCTTCACTCACAATAATCTCGTCCATAAGCTCTTCGGTATCCACTTTCCGCTTCAGATCAAGGTAGGGGTAGGGAGAGGATTTGAACGCCTTCATCACATTCCCAAGATGAAGGTCCAAGGAGCAAGGCCCGAGCTGTTTTTCAAAATTGGGCGGCGGGTTAACGACAATCCGCCCTTCGCTTATGGCTTGTTTGATATCTCGGTCAGAAAGAATCATGTACCTTATTCTACCTTAACGCCCATGCTTTTTGCAGTGCCTGCGATAATCTTCGTTGCTTTGTCCAGATCTTTTGTATTCAAGTCCGCCATCTTCTTTTCAGCCACCTCTTTTAACTGTGCTTTCGTTATGGTGGCTACGGTTTGTTTATTGGGAGTACCGGAACCTTTTTCCAAACCGATTGCTTTCTTGATAAGCGCGGAGGCCTGCGGCTGGTGGAGTTTAAACGTAAAAGTTCTGTCCACATAGACGATGATGTCAGTGGGGAGTTTGAATCCTTGCTGATCGCGAGTGGCTTCGTTAAATTGCTTTGTGAATTCTCCGATGTTCACGCCATGCTGCGCTAAGGCAGGGCCCACCGGCGGGGCAGGCGTCGCTTGGCCTGCCTGAATGTGAAGCTTTACGATTGCCTTAATTTTCTTTGCCATAGATTTAAGGTTAGGGTGTACAATCTAACATTATAGCTTCTGAATTTGGAGCGAGTCCAATTCTACGGGTGTGTCTCGACCAAACATATTCACGAGTACTTTGATCTTGCCGCGTTCTTTGTCTATTTCGGCTATTCTCCCGTCGAAATCCTTGAACGGGCCGTCCACGATTTTCACGCTGTCGCCCGGCACAACTTCAATTTCGTAGTGCGGGGTTTCCACGCCCATGCGCTTCTGGAGATACTGAATCTCTTCCTGCGACACGGCAATGGGCGTGGTGCCCGATCCCACAAATCCCGTCACGTGGGGAGTGTTGCGCACCACGTACCACGAATCGTCGGTTACCATCATCTCCACGAGCACGTATCCGGGATAAATTTTCTCTTCCACAATTTTGCGCTTGCCGTTCTTAATTTTAATCTTTTTTTCCTTGGGGACCAATACGTTGAAAATTTTGTCTTCCATGCCCAAGGATTCAATCCGCTGCCTAAGGTTTTTGGCAACGGCGTCTTCGTATCCAGAGTAAGTATGAATAACATACCAGTTTCGCTCTTCGGTCGCTTGCTGTTTTGGCATACGCTTTTCCCGTTAAATGAAAAAGGTGTTCAATAGAGTTTGGAAAATGTAGTCAAACGCACTTAAAAACAAGGCGACTGCGACGGCAAAGGCAACAACAATGAGGGTGTCTTTAATTGTTTTGTCGCGCGTGGGCCAGTTTACTCTTTTGGTTTCTGTTTTCACTTCTCGCAAAAAGCCAACAACTCCAGACGCCCGATGCAAAAGATTTGGCATTTTCATTTGTGATTTGTTGTATCTTAAAAAGGCCTTTTCGGGCCAGTTCTCTACGGCCCCAGTATACCGCCTTCCCACAAGCAAGTCAAGACGTGGGTTAAATATCCAGGTTCTGAACGCTTTTGGCGTGTGCTTGAATAAACTTCTTGCGCGGCAAAACTTCATCTCCCATCAAGACGTCAAAAATGCGGTCTGCCTCTTTGGCGTTCTCAACGGTAACACGCAGGAGTATTCTGTTGTCGGGATCCATGGTGGTGGTCCAAAGCTGTTCTGGATTCATTTCTCCCAGGCCCTTGTATCGCTGAATATTCGCGCCGGCGATTTTCGCTCCCTGAAGTTCTTGTACGGGTTGATTCCCCTCTCCTTTTCTTCCCTTTTTCAATTCTCTGAGAATGCGATTTTTTCCCTCTTCTGTATACGCATATTGAACGTTCCCCTTGCCCGTCTGAATGCTATAGAGAGGCGGTTGGGCAATATACAAATAGCCCCGCTCAATAATGGGCTTAAAGTAGCGGTAAAATAAAGTAAGGAGCAGGGCGCGGATATGGGAACCGTCCACGTCCGCGTCCGTCATAATCACGATGCGGTGATAGCGCGCCTTCTCAATGTCAAAATCTTCGGCAATAGCGGTGCCCAGTGCGATCACGAGCGCACGAATTTCTTTGGAATCTAAAATCTTGTCAAGCCGCGCTCTCTCCACGTTGAGAATTTTACCGCGCAAAGGGAGAATTGCCTGGAAGCGGCGATCACGCGCCTGCTTTGCCGAACCCCCTGCGCTCTCCCCTTCCACCAGGTAGAGCTCCGACTCTTCGGGATCGCGGGAGGAACAATCTGCAAGTTTGCCCGGCAGCGCCAACCCCTCCAGAATGCCTTTGCGCAATACGGTCTGGCGCGCGGCACGCGCGGCTTTCCGCGCCTTGGCAGACAGAATGGATTTTTCGGCTATTCCCCTTGCGTCCTGCGGGTTGCGTTCAAAAAAATCTACCAGGGCTTCCGTCACTACGGATTCCACCGCCGCCTTAGCTTCTGGATTCCCGAGCTTCGCTTTTGTCTGTCCTTCAAACTGCGGCTCCTTGATTTTTATTGATACCACGGCGGTCATCCCCTCCCGTACGTCTTCGCCAGTAAGGGACTCGCCTGCCTTGAGTAAATTATTTTTCTTGGCGTAATCATTCAGCACGTGAGTGAGGGCGGAGCGAAAGCCGGTGAGGTGCGTGCCGCCTTCTATATTGTGGATGTTGTTGGCAAAGCCCTCTTCGTAAATTTCAAACTCTTCGGTATAGCGGAGGGCTACTTCTACCAATATCTCGTCTTTCTCGCCCTTCGCGTAAAAAATATTTTCGTGCTTTGGTACGGCGCCGTTTGTGAGATATTTGACGTAAGAGGCCAATCCGCCTTCAAAGTAGAACGTGTATGTTTCTGGCGTTTTCTCGCGCCTATCCGCAAAGATGATTTTCACCCCCGATGTAAGATACGCCTGCTGACGCAAGTGTTGAAGAATGCGCGTAGTATCAAATTCGATTTCTTTAAATACGAGGGGGTCAGGTTCAAATACGACGGTTGTACCGCTTCCTCTGCAGGACCCTATTTTTTTTACTTGGGCCTTGGGCTTGCCGCGCGAGAATTCCTGCTGATATTTGGCTCCGTCGCGGCATACCTCTGCCTTGAGATAAACCGAGAGCGCGTTTACGACAGATACTCCCACCCCGTGCAATCCTCCTGATACTTTGTACGCTCCCGATCCGAATTTACCGCCCGCGTGTAATACGGTAAGCACGGTTTCCAAGGTGGATTTTTTCGTCTGCGGATGTTTTTCTACGGGAATTCCGCGGCCGTCGTCTGATACCTGCACGCGGTTTCCGGGCAGAAGCGCAATATCAATGTTCTTTGCGTAGCCGGCCATTGCTTCGTCCAAACTGTTGTCCAGGACCTCCCAAACCAAATGATGCAAGCCGTCCGGCCCGGTAGAGCCGATATACATTCCGGGGCGTTTGCGCACCGGATCCAGGCCCTCCAAGACCTGAATGTCTTTGGCGGTATAATTACTTTTGTTTTGGATTGATTTTGTCTTTTTCATCGTTATTCGTAGGTTATTTCCTTACTTCCCACTCGGGGTTTTCTTCTAGTGCTTTAATAATGCGATCGTGTAGCGCATCAATCTCTTTGCTGGTAAGAGTTCTGTCTTCTGATTGATACACGATGTGAAACGCAAGGTTTTTCATCCCCCCATGCACGCGCTCCCCCTCGTAGATGTCAAACACATCAATGTCGCGCACAAGCTGACCGCCCCTTGCCTCCATGACATTGAGGACGTCGGCCACTTTCGTGCCTCGGGGAACAAGGAGCGCAATATCACGAACGGAAGCCGGAAATCGTGAGGGCGGACGATATGTTCTTTCCGCGGTTGCCGCGGCCACGAACGCTTCCAGATTAAGGGAGAACGCCGCCACATTCTGGCGCATTTTCAGGGAAACGGATAGGGCGCGCGATATTTCTCCGACAAAACCAATGCGGGTATTGCCCAGCTTGCATTCTGCGGAACGCTGCATATTCCACAGAGATTTTCCGCTTCGCAAGGGGGTCTGCTGAAAATCATCAAACCAGCACTCGGTAATTCCCAAACGCTCGCACAGAAGCTCCACAATTCCCTTCACTTCGTGAAAGGAGCCCGGGGCAAGCACGCCTGCGACCCTCCACTGCTCTTGAGGACGATTTTCACTCTGCCAGTATGCCTTTCCGATTTCAAAGAGGCGGATATCCTGTTCGGTGCGCTCCAAACGCGCCACGTTTCGCAGAAGATTCTCTGCAAGATTCGGTCGCAAATAGAAATATTCTTCGCTCAAAGGATTTTCCAGCTCCAAAAGTTCTCGGCGCTGTCCTGCATCGTAACCAAATACTTCCGGAGCCCGTTTGTCTGTGAATGAGTAGTTGTAGGTTTCCACAAGGCCGGCCGCGACGAGAATATCGCGTACGTGTTCGCGCCACGGCAATTCAGAATTTTGCGCGGGAGGCATCAGAGGTGAGGAAGGAAATTTCGGCTTGATATTCTCGTATCCAAACAGTCGGCCGATCTCTTCAATGCAATCTTCCGGAGTGAGGAGATCTCTCCTTTTCGTAGGCGCTTCCACAACAAGCGTATGTTTCTTTTGGAGTCGCGAGCGCACCTTGCAATCGATTCTTAAAAGCGCGGAGCGAATCTGCGTTTCTGGAATTTTCTCTCCCAAGAGCGAATGCACATAGGAGACCTCCAGCGCGATTTTGGCTGGAAGAGTTTTTCGGGGATACCAATCAATGATTTGCACAACCTTCCCGCCACCGAGTCCGGAAAGCAGTTCTGCGGCTCGTTCCAGCGCGGGCAGGGCGGCATTTGGATCAAGGCCGCTTGCATACAGCTGTGCGGCCTGCGTTTGAATGCCGAGTTTCGTTTTCCCAATGTATATTGCGGCCTGGTCGAATGTCGCCGCCTGCAGTACAATATTTTTGGTGGGTTCGCCAATCGCGCTGTTTTTTCCTCCCATGATGCCGGCCAAATCTATTAAACGTTTGGCGTCTTGAATGACCAAGGCGCCTTCCGGAAGGGCAATTTTTTTATCATCAAGCAGTACCAAGTTTTCTCCGTTTCTTGCCATGCGCACGCGCATTTGGTTCCCTTGAATCTGATCGTAATCAAAAGCGTGCATGGGCTGTCCGGTTTCCTGCATAACATAATTGGCGAGATCCACGATGGTGTTGATGGAGTTGCCTCCTACAGCTTCAATGCGTTCTTTGAGCCATCGGGGCGAGGGCTTAACCGATACCCCCTCAATAACAAACGCGGTATAGCGCGGCGCAAGAGATTGCGCCGCAATGCTAAAGGATATGGGCTTTATTGATCCTTTTTGTGCTTTGACGGGTTTCCGTTTCGGTTCTTGGTAGGAGAGGCGGCCAATGGCAGCGATCTCGCGCGCCATGCCGCGATGATTGCCTGCGTCCGGCAAGCGGTTGGGCAACACGGCAATGTCAAAAATCCAGTCCTTGCCCCTTTTTTCATATCCTTCAACCTCAAAAGCGTGAAGCAAAAGCAAATCCTCCAACTCCTTGGGCTTAGGAAGCCGTTCTTTCACGTAATCTTGCAGCCAATTATACGAAAACAACATAGTTTAGAATTGTCGGATAAATTGAAGATCTCCCTCAAAAAATAATCGAATGTCAGGAACGCCGAATTTCATCATTGCCAATCTTTCCACCCCCATGCCAAAGGCAAACCCCTGCCACTCGCGCGGATTATATCCTGCGGCCTTGAACACGTTGGGATGCACCATGCCAGCCCCCATCATTTCCAGCCAACCGGTATGACCGCAGCTGCTACAGGGGGTATTCTTCGCTTTCTTTCCCGTCCCCCCGCAGATTACGCAGCTCATATCCACTTCAAAGCCGGGTTCCACAAACGGGAAATAGCTTGGCCGCAGGCGTATGGTCATTGATTTGGCAAAAAACAATTCGTAAAATTTTTGAATAACGGCTTTGAAATGCGCTACCGAAACGTCGCGCCCCACCATTAAACCCTCCAGCTGATGGAGATCGAAGCTGTGCTTAGCATCCGTTGCTTCGTATCGGAATACCCGCCCCGGAGCTATGATGCGGAATGGCGGCTGATGGGATTCCATATAGCGAATCTGTACCGGACTTGTGTGCGTCCTGAGAAGTAATCTTGAATTTTTTGAATCTTTGAGCCAAAACGTATCCCACATATCGCGCGCCGGGTGGTTCGCGGGAATATTAAGCGCATCAAAGTTGTACCACTCGGCTTCAATGTGCGGACCCTCTGCCACCCCAAATCCCATACTGCCAAAAATGCGTATTGCCGCTCTCTGAACGCGTGTCAGAGGGTGCAAGCGCCCGAGCGCAATCCGCTTACCCGGAGCGGTAACATCGATGCGCTCCGCTTTCTCGCTTTGAGTGAATTCTTCCTTCTGGAGTTCCTGTTTTCGCTTTGAGAATTGCTGCTCAAGAAAGTCGTGCAAGTCGTTCGCCTCCTTGCCCTTTTCCCTGCGGCTGGTTTCGGGAAGCTCCCGCAGAGAACGCAGCAAAAGAGTCAGCTTTCCCTTTCTGCCCAAATAGAGATGGTAGGCAGAGTCCAATTCCGCGAGGTTTTTCGCTCCGGAAAACACCGCCAAGGCCTGTTTTTTAAGCTCAGAAATAGGCATATTTATAGATATTCCAATTCTTCTAGTATAGCAAAAAATAAGGCAGAAAACAATCCCCAAGCCCCTCTCTACTCCAAGGATTGCTCCTCCCCTTTGGATTACCTTACGGCCCCTCAAACCATACGGGAATTTCAAGCGCGTCGTCGTATTCGGGCAGACCCGACGGATTGCTTTTCTGTAAAATTAAACTTCCTCGCCGGCTAAAATGCGTCTCGTCGCTTCCGGGAAACGCTGGATTTTCAAATTCTAATGTTGTCTCAAAGGGCACAAATTCTTCCGTCATCCATTCTCCGCGGGCTTGGGCGTAATGTTGCGCGATAATAAGTCCATCCCAGTTGACGAGTATTACGGGAAAAGTTGCCTCAAAAAACCACGACCCCCGTGCCTCTCCGGTTATGGAAAGCGGGCTTGTAATTGTTTGATTCGCTTTGGGCTGGTTTACTCGAAGTATGTCTTTATACTCAATGAGATCGGACTCGCCAAGAGGTTGATCAGGCGCAGTGCGGAAAATCATAAGCGCGACAACAAGGATTAATCCAAGCATGAGGACTCCAATCCAAACAATTTGCTTTTTCATATCTTCATACTATCGTAGAATGTCAAATATAAAAATGGCTATGCCGCTGACATTCGTGTCAGCGGCCTCTGGTCAGCCACGAGGTTATATACCCAAATACCGGAAAACCTCATGGCCCTTCTCTTCCTTAATTTGCCCCGTCTCCATGTAATAGCGGAGCAATTCGGAAATGGTGTACCTCACGTGGAGATTGTATCCCGCCTCGCGCAGGCGTTCTCTGCCACCCTGCTGGCAGTCTACCAAAACAACCACATCGGTCACCACCAGGCCGCCCGCTTCAAGGCACCGGATTGCCTCCAGCTTGCTGTCCGCCCTCGTGATGAGATCGTCTATCACGAGGACGCGCTGGCCGGGCTCAAAAGCCCCATCGATGGTTGCTCCTAATCCATGGGTCTTCTCGAGACCGCGGGGGGTTATCATTGGGACCCCCAAGCGATCCGCGAGGATCGCTACAATCGGCGTTGCCGCCGTTGGCACATCGGCAAGAACATCAAACGGTATGGGGCGGACGAACTGCTGGTACTCGTCCACCACAAGGGTCCGTGCGAGTGGATCAGAACGCACAACCCTCAGATCTATGCAGATGGGCGAGAGGGGGGCGTCGGGATTCGTCGTCTCGTGAGACGTGAGGCGAAACGCCCCAAACTTCACCGCCCCCGCTCGGAAGAGAGCATCGGCGCACTGATCGCGACGCATATTTTACCTCCTAGAATTTGCCCCTCTACAGTTGTGAGGGTGCTGATTTGCTTCTACCACTTTTCCTGTATCCCGTCAACAAAAATGAGCTCCGCTGACATTTCTGCCAGCGGAGATTACATGGAATAGTAATTCTACTCACACGATCTTCACCCAAAGATCTTTCACGGGTACAACGGCTCCCTCGGAAATCCCATGCCGCTCGTCTACAACAAGTGTGATTTCGCTTCCGTCGGGCAAAGCGTTATCTCCAATCTTGTTGAGAGTCTCCTTTGAAACCTTGCCTATAAGGATGGTCCCCTTGGGAGTAATTATCCATACATCAACCATGAGAAACCTCCCTTCCGGCTCTTGTTAGTTTTTATCAAGTATGCACATTTTGTCAAACAAAATCCGCTGGCGGTTAAACCAACGGAAAAAATTATTACGTTGCGCGGGCGACCGGATTCGAACCGGCGATCTCCTCCGTGACAGGGAGGCGCTTTGAACCAGCTAAGCTACGCCCGCTTCTGCTCACAAGATATAACCCTGTACCAGGGGTGGGAATCGAACCCACGACCTAAGGCTTATGAGTCCTTCGCTCTAACCAACTGAGCTACCCTGGCCCACTTACACGGAGCGAATCAAAGTGTTGTGGGGCCGGGAGATGAGCCCGGATTTTGAGGTTATGGGCCTCACGTGATACCGATTCACTTCCCCACGCATTATATCATATCCTCTTTAACGGAATAAATCAAGTTCCTCGAAGGCCTTCTGATATGTTTCCAAAATATGCCTTGCCTCTTGCAGCCCGAGGCGATAGTCCACGTCATACACAATGCTGTTGCGCGCTTGATGGGCGGCACGGAGCTCCTCTATGCTGGGGACCATAAGTTGAGTGACTTTTTGCAGGCGTTCGTCCACATTGCTTCCCGAAACACGCATCTTTTGAAGCACTTCTTCCAGTAAGGTATCGGCTTCCATAATCGCCAGCTTATATTCAGATTCGCTGCCCGAATCCAGGCGTTGCATAATTTTTTGCCACCGTCTTTTAATTCGCGGCGTTCCAAAAGGTCGAAAGGTAATTATTTCAACCGCATCTCCAACTATGCTCAAACGTATATAGGGAGTCCGCAAAAGGGCGATAAGAATAACAGCAATAAAAAAGGCGACCACAACGAGAAATGGAAGCTTAATCCAAAGGAGCTTTGCTTGAAGTTCGGGTGAATTCACCCTGGAAAGAAATTCCAAAAGTTGTGGCGGCATTATTTTATTCTACCACCTATACCAAATTTTCCAACTCTTTGGCAACCGCGAACAGAAGATTTTCCTCAAGCGGCTTTGAGATAATTTGCAAGCCCACCGGAAGATTGCCTACGGAGCCCGCGGGGAGAGACAAAGCGGGCAACCCAACGAGATTGACCGGCACGGTGTACAGATCCACAAGATACATCGCGAGAGGATCTTCATTCCGCTCCCCGATTTTGAAAGGAAGGAACGGGCTTGGCGGTCCCATGATAACATCCACTTTGGCAAAAGCCGCCTGAAAATCTTTTTGCAAAAGCGTGCGGACTTTCTGCGCTTTTAAGTAATATGCCTCGTAATATCCGGCAGAGAGCGCGTAGGTGCCAAGCATAATTCGGCGCTTTACTTCGTCTCCCAGATATTCTCCCCTGCTCTGCAAATACCCATCAAGCAATGTGCGAATTTTTGCAGCGCGTTTTCCGTACCTAATGCCGTCAAAGCGCGCGAGATTCGCCGATACTTCAGAAGTGCTGATTATGTAATACGCGGCCAACGCGTACTTTGCGTGGGGAAGGCGTATTTCCTGCACGGTGGCTCCCGCGTCTTCGAGTTTCTGCAACACGGCTTTCATACGCTCTGCGATTTCTGGCATCAATCCTTCCCCGAAAAATTCTTTGGCAACGCCCACGCGAAGATTTTTCAATGCAAAGTTTTCCAAGGGTTTGTATTCATATTCAAGGGAAGTTGCGTCTAACTCGTCTTTTCCGCAAATAACCGCGAACAAATCCTCCGCATCTTGGGCTCTTTGAGCAAGAGATCCTATTTGATCAAGAGAGGAGGCCATGGCAATCAACCCGGAGCGCGATACTGCCCCGTAGGTAGGTTTTAATCCCACCACACCGCAAAATGCGGCAGGTAAGCGTATGGAGCCGCCGGTATCCGCTCCTAAAGCCACGAGCGCTTCCCCTGCAGCAACCGCAGCGGCAGATCCCCCGGAGGTTCCTCCCGCCACCCGCTCTGGATCGTGAGGATTTCTCGTAACCCCAAAAGCGGAGTTTTCGGTGGATGACCCCATATTGAACTCGTCGGTATTTGTTTTTCCGACGAAAAGCGCGCCCTGCTCCCGAAGCTTCCTCGTGACGGTCGCATCATAGGGAGCAATGTATTCCTGCAGAATCTTGGAGCCAGCCGTGCACGCAACGCCTTCCACCAAAATGGAGTCCTTCACGGCGCAGGGCACCCCCGAGAGCAAAGGAATCTCTCTGCCGCTCGCAATTTTTTCATCTACTTCTTTTGCCTGCGCAAGAGCAAGCTCGGGCGTCTGTGTGATAAACGCGTTCAACGTTCCCTCTTCCCTTTTGATGCGCTCCAAAAACTCCTCTGCGATTTCCTTCGCGGAGACCTCTTTTTTTACAAGCTTCTCATGAAGTTGGCGTATGGTAAAGCTTTCTTTCTCAATTCGCGGAGTCATAAAATTGACTTTACCTTCACGTATCCATCTTTCGTTTCAGGAGCCATGTCCAAAAGGAGTTTTGCCATATCGGGTTTTTGCCCTTTGACGACATCCTTGCGGCTCACGTTTTGCAAAGACACCGAATGAGTCATGGGTTCTACTGCAGATACGTCAACTTCCCGCAGAATTTCAAAATACTCCAAAACAGAAGCAAGCTCTTTTTGGAACTTAAGTATTTCGTTATCCGACAAATCAATGCGCGCGAGTTTTACAATGCGCTGTACTTCTGAAACCTGAAGCATAGATTAGTGCGGCGGCTCTAAATTCTCCGTCTCTGTCAATACGTCTCTCAGTTCGTCCAGATTTTCCAGCACTAAGCCCGCTCCCCGCACCACGGCCGTTAAAGGATCCTCCACGATGCGCGTGGGAATTTTTGTTTCCTTCATAATAAGCGTATCCAAACCACGCAAAAGCGCCCCGCCTCCCGCAAGAAAAATGCCTCGATGCATAATATCAGCCAAAAGCTCGGGAGGCGTTTCTTCCACCGTTGCCTTGATTTCGTTTACGATTTGCCGCACAGAGCGTTCCATAGCGCGCCGGACGTCCTCGTCTGAAACGAGAATTTCTTCGGGTAAACCCGTAATCAAATTTCTGCCGCGGAGCGGAACCTCTTTCCGTTCTTTGAGGGGATAGGCAGACCCGATGGCAATCTTAATGGATTCTGCGGTTCGCTCCCCGATGAAAATCTTGTATTCCTCTTGCGCAAAATGAATGATGTCTTCCGTCATTTTATCGCCCGCAATGCGGAGCGATTTTGCGTATACAATGCCACCGAGCGACAGCACGGCAACCTCCGTGGTCCCCCCACCAATGTCCACAATAAAATTTCCGCCCGGCTCTTGCACCGCAAGCCGAGCTCCAATGGCGGCAGCCATGGGTTCTTCAATAAGGAACACTTCTCGCGCCCCCGCAGAAAGGGTGGCGTCGCGGACCGCCCTTTTCTCCACTTCCGTTACGCCAAAGGGGGCTCCCACAATAACCCGCGGCCCCGGACTGAGAATAAACTTTCGCTGATAGGCCTTGGTGATAAAATACTTAAGCATCTGCTCGGTAACCTCAAAATCGGAAACAACGCCCTTCACCAAGGGCCGCATTGCCACAATGTGAGTCGGGGTGCGCCCCACCATTTTTTTTGCTTCATGGCCCACGGCAAGCACCTTGCCGGTTTTTTGATTGATTGCCACAACCGAGGGCTCCTGAATGACAATCCCCTTTCCCTTTACGTATACCAAGGAATTGGCTGTGCCCAAGTCGATGGCAATATCCTGCCCCAGCCGGGACAATATGTTCTGGAAAAATTTCATACGAAAATCAAGAATTGGTTGCGCGCAAGAAATCCGTTATATTCTGCAATTTCACGAGCTCTACGCGCTCGCTTTTGCGCTCTTTTACTTCTACGTTTTCTTGCGCAAGCGCCTTATCGCTTATCACCACGCGCCAGGGAATGCCCAGCAAATCTGCCTCGGCGAACTTCTCGCCCGCACGCACTTCCTCCCTGTCATCGTACAATACCTCAATGCCGGCGTTTTGCAACTGCTCGTATGCCGCCTCTGCTTCCTTGGGCCTGTCCGATATCTGAAGAAGATGCACCAAAAATGGCGCCACGGACTCGGGCCAAATAATGCCTCTCTTGTCATGCGATGTTTCTACGATAGTTCCCATCAAGCGGTTTAACCCGATTCCGTAGCATCCCATAATAACTTCTTTGTTTTCCCCGCGTTCGTCCTTGTACGTCAGTTGAAAAGCGCTGGAATATTTTGTCTTTAGCTTAAAGATATTTCCGACTTCAATCGCTTTCTCTCGACGCAAGTTTTTGTTACCGCATTGCGGGCACCCGGGCTGTTCTCGCAGAATCTCTTCATTCACCGCGAGCGCGCACGCGCCGCACACGTGCACGGTGTCTTCTCCGGCTTGTGTGAGCACCTGAAACTCATGAGAATATTTTGAAAACGTTCCGCCCGAAGCAAAAGTGTACACCGCCTCCACCCCCGCCTTCTTGAAAATCCGGTCGTAGGATTCCTTCACGACTTGATAATAGCGATCGAGATCCTGCTCATTGGCGTGAAAAGAGTACAAATCCTTCATCAAAAATTCGCGCCCGCGCAGCAACCCGGATTTTGCCCGTTTCTCATCACGGAACTTATTCTGAATTTGGAAGATGGCCACGGGAAGCTCTTTATACGAAGATACAAAGCGCTGCACCAAAGGTACGATAATTTCTTCGTGCGTCCCTGCCAGTGCGTAATCGGTTTTGGTGTATAAACTCGTAAACCGAAATAAGTCGTCTAACGTCTCCCACCTACCGGTTTGCTGCCAGTTTTGTTTGGGATTCAGCGACGGGAGAAAAACTTCCTGTCCGCCTATGGCAAACATTTCCTCGCGAATTATGTTTGCGATATTGTTTAACACACGGAGGCCCAAGGGCAAAAAGGAATACACGCCCGCCATTTCTTTGTGCACGAAACCCGCCCGCAAAAGAAGCCGGGCGTTTGTGCTCGTTTCGTCCTTTGGAAGTTGTTTTTGCGTCTTGGCAAATAAGGCGGACTGGCGCATAGGGAGAATCTACAACAGGCGAAGAATATCGTTTACCGTGACCCACAGGATGAAGGGAATAAGCGCAAGAAAGGATATGAGAATGAGCCGTCGCTCAAGCTTCTCGGGCAGCGGTTTTCTTCGAACGCCTTCCAGAAGAATAAAAAACATTCGCCCGCCGTCCAGCGCAGGAATGGGAAGCGTGTTGAAGATGGCAAGGTATACGGATATGGTCGCGACAAAGGTGAGGAACCAGGGCATCCCAAGCGCAAATATGTCTTTAAGAAGGACAACGATTCCCACCGGCCCTGCAATCTGAGTTCCGGCAGGAAGCTCTTCTCCGCCCACGAGCCGAGAGACAAGCATCCCAAGCGTTTCAAAAATAGAAGAAGTAACGTGCCAGGTGCGCACCAATCCCTGCCAAGGCGACTCATACCACGCGTACTTCACGTTCCCCGCTCGCGTCAAAGAAACTCCGATCAATTCATCGTTGGGATGGCTTTCCCGCGGAACGAGCGATAAAGAGATCTGCTCTGAACCCCGCTGGATTACTATGCTCGTTTCCTGCCCCGCATGGATCTTAGAAACTTCACGCACCTCCCGTATCTTTAAAATCGGCTGCCCCCCTATAGACAAAATCGTATCGCCGAATTGCAAGCCGGATTTTTCTGCAGGAGAGTCGCTTGATATACCAATAATGCGAACGTGCGAGCCTGCCACGTTTTCTTCATCGTCCCCTATAGCGCTCGGGATGCCCGTCGTCGCCCCTAGAACAGCAAAAATCACAACGGAAATAACCCAAAATACAATCACTCCGGCAGCCACGATGGAAAATCTCTGCCATAAGGGTTTTCTGTTGAAGCTTCCGGGAGCATCGCTTCGCTTTTCTTCTCCTTCCATGCGCACAAATCCTCCTATGGGGAGGGCATTTACGGAGTAAAGGGTCTCCCCGTATTTTTTCCCAAGAAGACGCGGAGGCAAGCCAATGCCGAATTCTTCCACTTTCACACCGAATTTCTTTGCAGCAAGAAAATGCCCCAATTCGTGCAGGATAATTAAAATGCCTATAGATAGAAGAGCAACTGCTAAGGTCATTCTACTTCAATTTCTCTTTTTTTGCGCCCAACGAGATCTTCTATTTTTTTATTGTATTCATCAAGAATCTTCTGCAATTCATCCTTCGCCCGAAACTTATCGTCCTCCCGAATCTCGCCCGTCTTCGTTTGGTTTTGAATTTCCTCCCACGCGTCCTCTCGCCGTTTGCGCAGCGCCCGACGCGTCTCCTCGGATTTCTCTCCGAGCACTTTTGCCAACTGCAGGCGATATTCCTGCGTGAGTTTTGGCAGGTGCATCCGCAGCGCGGCGCCCTCCACTATAGGACTCGTCCCCAAGGAGGAAACCTGAAGGGCCTTTTCGATTGGCTCTATATACGATTTGTCCCATGGCTGAATAAGGATTTGCCCCCGGTCGGGACACGAAATCCCGGCAAGCTGCTTTAAAGGCATTTTCTGGCCGAACAGATTTACCTGCACGTCCTCCACTAAAGAAGGAGTCGCCTGCCCCGTTCTGATTTTTGCGAGCTCCCCCTGAAAAAAACTCACCGTTTTTTCCATATCCGGCTTTATCTTTTGGAGAACTTCTTGATACATAAACGTATCCTACCAAATATAAAGAAGCCCTGCAAACACGCCCTAAAGAGAGAGGAGCGCGCGCTCTAGAGCCAAGCGGGGGTTCACGTTGGTGGTGCGGAGGAGAAACTGGATTTCCTGCATGGTGCGCACGGAACGGGAAAGCGGCAAGGCGCGCTCCGAGTCCTTTCTCGCTGCCTCGTGGAGCGCCTTGCGCAAAACTGAAATCCACTGCCGGAGAACATCATCAATGCACTCGGGCTCATCGCTAAGATTTTTGGCGTATGAAAAACGCATATGGAGATCCGCGCGCTGCAATTTTTGAAATTCTCGTGTAACGTCGCCGGGTATTTGCATTTGCGAAAACGAGTAAAACTTGAATTCCTGCGCGCGCGAACGAATGGTTTCAAAAAGCATGTCGGGATGTTCGGTGAGCAGAAACAAGATTGTGTCGCCCCTCGGTTCTTCCAAGAGCTTGAGAAACGCGGATTGCGCCTCCTGATTCATGCGGTGAGCGTCCTGAATCTGAACCGCTTTATGAGAAGAGTTCCAGGATGTCATGCTCAAAAAGGCGGCGAGGCGGCGGATTTGAGATATGGTAATTTCAAAAGAACTCGTTTCCTCCGAGGGATTTATAACGACGGAGTCCGCGCTGGAGACGCCGAGAATTTCCAGAAGATCGCGCACAAGCTCTTCTTTTTGCGCGCGGTCGTTCCCCGAAAACAAATAGGCGTGCGCAAGCGTTTTTTTCGCAGCCGCTTTTTTTAGAAATTCAGCGTGCCGCATCATTTTTTGCTCATAATGCTGCGCTTGAAAACTTCCAAATTGTCGAGCACCACACCCGCTCCCCTCACAACGCACGTTAAAGGGTCGTCGGCAACGAAACAGGGCACGCCGATTGCCTGGGAAATCCGCTGATCAATGTTGCGGAGAAGCGCTCCTCCGCCAGCCAGAATCATTCCTTTATCCATGATGTCTGCAGAAAGTTCCGGGGGCGTTTCCCGAAGCACCGATTTTATGGTAAACAGGATTTCGTCAATGGGCTCTTCCATGGCTTGGACCAATTCGTTGGAGGAAAGCTTGATATTCTTGGGCAGACCGTGAATTAAATCGCGGCCGCGCACCTCCATCATAAGCTCTACTTTTTCTGGTATCGCGGTTCCGATCCGCATTTTTATTTCCTCCGCGGTTGTTTCGCCCACGGCAAGATTGTGTTTTTTCTTGATATAATCGGAAATCGCCTGATCAATTTTGTCGCCGGCCACGCGCAAGGATGCTGCCACCACGATCCCTCCCATGGAAATAATCGCAACTTCCGTCGTTCCGCCGCCGATATTCACAATCATGTGCCCGGACGTGGAATTAATCGGAATGCCTGCTCCAATGGCTGCCAAAATGGGCTCTTTGGCCACGTACGCGGCCCGGGCTCCCGCCTGATGGGTAGCTTCAATCACCGCCCTCCGTTCCGTTGACGTGATTCCGGCGGGCACAGAAACCAATACCTCCGGCTTTAAAAATTGGTATTTGGGAATAACGCGGCGCAGGAAATGCCGAATCATGGCCAGCGTTACCCGGTAATCCGCAATCACGCCTTCTGACAAGGGCCGGTACACCCGAATGGTATCGGGAGTGCGTCCCGTCATTTCTTTTGCGGCCTCGCCCACTGCCAAAATGCGGTTTTCGTCCAAGGAAACCGCCACAACCGAGGGTTCGCACAGCACCACCCCTTTTTTGGGGACAAAAACCAGGGAATTACAGGTGCCTAGGTCAATTCCGATTTTAGTGATAAACATAGTTATGAATTCACTCTCCTAATGTCTGCGCCCAATTTCTGCAGGCGCTCTTCTATCCTTTCATACCCTCTGTCCACCTGATAAATATTGCTTATCGTACTCTTCCCTTTTGCAGCTAACGCGGCAATGATCAATGCCGCCCCGCCGCGCAAATCAAATGTTCCAAGATCGGTTCCGTAAAGTTGAGTGGGTCCATTGATGATGGCTCGGTGGGGGTCTGCAATGTAGATTTCAGCTCCCATCTTATTCAACTCCTCCAAATATTTCAAGCGGCCCTCGTATAGAGGATCGTGCAGGAGCGTTGAACCTCTGGATTGGGTCGCAAGTACGCCAAGCGCGCTTTGCAAATCAGAATGAATACCCGGGTAAATAAAACTCTGAATTTTATCCATACGCAGGGACTTCCAGGGAAAAACGCGCACGTCTCCCCTTCCCTTTGCGCGCGGGATAATGCGGAAGGGCACGCCAAAATCGCGCAATCTTTTAAGGAACAGCTCAAGATACTGAACCTCCACGTTTCTCACGAGCGCTTCTCCCTTTGTAGCCGCAATCATCACAAGAAAAGTCCCTGCTTCAATGGGATCATAAATCAGCTTCGTGCGCGCGCCTTTGAGGCGCGGTTTCCCCTTCACTGAAATCACGTGGAGATTGGAAGTTCGTAGCTGCGCGCCCATTCGCTTGAGAAATTTAAAGAGTTCCTGAATCTGGTAATCTTGGTCCGCGGTTTTTATCGTAATGGGAATGGGCAATAAGCTCGCCAGGAGAAGGATATTTTCCGTTGCCGTGACGGAAAATTCATTGAGAATCACTTCCCGGACCCTTATGGCTTTTGGCAATTCCAGGACGAAACCCTTCTTCCCCCCCTTTATTTTTATGCCCAACTGCAAAAAAGCGTCGAGGTGCGTGTCTATCGGCCGCGCACCAATGATACACCCGCCAGGGACCGGAAGGAAAACCTTTCCAAAGCGCGCGAGAAGCGGCCCGAAAAATAAAACGGAACCCCGGAGTTTTCCCACGAGTTTTTTGTCAATGAGGACGGGGTTGAGACGTTTGGTGTTGATTTTGACTGCGCGCTCCCCTATCCAGTTAACTTCCGCTTTCATGCTTTCCAGAATTTCAATCGCCCGGAACACATCTTCAATCAAGGGCAGATTTTCGATGACGCAATCTTCTTTGGTCAAGATGGTTGCTGCCAAAAGAGGAAAGGCGGCGTTTTTCGCCCCCCTCACGTCTATCATGCCTCGCAAGGGTTTTCCCCCGCGAATAATAAATTGCTCCATCCCGTACGAAATTTCGCTTGTTATCTTCTCTTACTCCCGATAGAAATGCCCTTGTACCTCGGGATTTCGTACGGGACCATATTGAGTCCTCTGTATTGTATCTGAAAAAATCCGACTTGGCAATTGCGCAAAAAGCCGCAGAAAAGTGTAGGCGCCTGGATCGCGTACGCGATCCAGGCGCCTCTGAGCCAAAGCCCTTGTTATCCATTGAGTCGGCGCGCAACCTCTTCGGCGCCCCTCAGGTTCTGTTGGAAGCGATCGCCGCCCTCTCGAACGACGAGCTCCCGCCAAAGTTCTATCGACTGACGGATGAGAGTACGTGCACCCTCTATCCAATTTGCAGCCTCGAAGATGAGAGCTGCGCGGTACATCACCGCTGCCCGATGATTGTCGGCCACACTCACGGACTCGTAAATGCCCATGGCCAATTCGATGAGGCCGGGAAGAGTTGGAAGGAATTCCCTTACGTCCTCTTGGTCTCGCGCTTGGTGTAAAAGCCAAGCGACGTTGTTGATAATGTGACCGTCCACTAATTGGTACGGCGCGCGCATCACGGCGTTCGTAGCGAGGACCACTGCATCTATGGCCACTATCTCCTCGCCCCGTCGCTTTTTGGCGGTCAGTATTGTGATATAGAGGTTGTCACGCTTTCTATCCGCGGGAACGAGACGGAGGAGTTCTTCTGCTCCCTCCAAGTTGCCTTGTCGCTCTGTGATGTGAGCAAGAAGCAGGCAAGCTGAAGATGCCTCCTCAGTAACGTCGGGCCTCTTTAGAACAAGGAACTGGGCAATCGTCCCTGCCCTATCCAGCTCCCCGAGCTGGTAGTGAGACCACGCCGCCCGAATACTGATCGGAGCGATCGCGATCACTTCCCGGTATTTCCCGGCCAGGTACAATCCCTCAATCTGATCTTCCGTTGCCACGACTCGCCTCCTTAGGTGCAATTTGTGCTTCCTCTTATACAGCATTTTGGAGTTTCTGTCAATTGAGCGTATAATGCAAGAGATATGACCAAACGAAGCAGAACGATACTATTCTTATTTCTCGGAGCGGTGTTTCTGGCGGGGACTCCCGCTATTATCTTCTATTCCCAAGGCTACCGCTTTGACTGGCAAGAACGCTGGTTCTCTCAAGTGGGGGCGTTCTATCTCAACATCAATCCGGCGCAAGCTGAAGTATTTGTCAACGATCAATCCATCGGGCGCACGACCCGCATTTTGGGAACTACTCTCGCGGAAAATTTTCTTCCGAATACCTATCTTATCCGCGTAGAAAAAGAAGGATATCATTCATGGGAAAAGCGCCTTCAGGTCTTCCCAAGGCAAGTAACGGAAGCGAAGAATATTGTTCTCGTGCCCAAAGACCCCGCCTTCACTCCACTGCCTGAAGACGCGCAAGCCCTTTTGCCTTCGCCAAATGGAGAAGAGAGCGTCCCTCTCGACACTTTAAAAGACGCTACCGATCTTGAAACCCAGTATCCCGAGTTAAAAGAATTATTTTCCTCTTTTACGCAAGCGGTTCTGTCTCCCGACGGGAAGAAAATTGCGCTGTCTGTTGGAAGCGAATTGTGGCTATACTACCTTCAAGACGAACGAGAACAACCCTCCCACGCAAAAGGAGAGCGCATATTTCTTACGAGATTCGGTCAGGACATTAGCAATCTTGCGTGGTTTACCCCGCACTACCTTTTATTCACAAAGGGTGACACCATTATGATTTCTGAAATAGACACGCGCGACCGCCTCAATATGGTAGAACTTGCCTCATTCCCCAATCCCGAGCTCGTCTGGCAGCCAGCAGAAAAAACACTCCTCGTGTACACAGGAGATCAGATTCTTGTTTCAAATAAACTTCTCCCATAGCAACACATAAGCGAAACATCGCGGGTTTTCCGAAGACGCGAGGGTCCACTCCGAAGGAGGGGTTAAGCGCGAGGAAAATCCGCGATGCGAGCGATACTCGTAGCTACCTCTTGCGCCACTGCCGCGCGCGGCGGGCGCGCTTGAGACCGAATTTTTTGCGCTCTCTCATCCGAGAGTCACGCGTGAGAAATCCAAGCGCTTTGAGATTTGCCCGAAGTTCTGGATCTGTTTTTACGAGTGCACGGCTAATCCCCTGGCGAATGGCCTCTGCCTGTGCATGAGGCCCGCCTCCGCGCACCAACACCGAAACAGCAAAACTCTTTCCCGGACTCCCCTTCTCCAAGGATTCTCTCGCGATATTCTGATACGAAGTTTCCTGCACGTATTCTTCCAGAGGTTTCTGGTTTACTATAAACTGGCTTTTTGAGGCGGGGGAAAGACGAATCCGCGCAACGGCGGTTTTCCTTCTTCCTACCGTTTCCACATATTCAGTTTTTTTGGCTGAAACACGAGGCATACTTTCATTCAACGCTGAGGCGACGAATTTGTTTTGGACGAAGTTTGTTCTTGGGCAACATTCCCCATACCGCTTTGCGCAATACCTCGCCGGGCCGAGCCGCAAACAGCTTTTGCAGCTGGACTTGGCGCAAATTGCCTAAGTACCCGGAGTGTCGATAGTATACTTTCTGCGCGAATTTCCTTCCGGAAAACTGCATCTGCTCCGCATTTTTCACAACCACGAAATCTCCTACGTCTTTATGCAAGGCGAATTCGGGTTTATGCTTTCCGCGGAGCAGCAACGCTATGCGCGAGGCCAAGCGGCCAAATCTCTTATCTTTTGCGTCAATCGTATGGGTTTCCCTCTCAATCGTTTTCATGTTTATTTCACAAGCTCAATAATCGCCATTTGCGCACCATCGGATTTTCGAGGGGCAACTTTGATAATTCTGGTATAACCGCCCTGCCGTTCCTGAAAACGCGGAGCAATTTCCTCCAGCATTTTCTTGGCAAGGGGCGCAGAAAGGTACGTAAGCAATTCGCGGCGGGCGTGAAGATCGTTCCGTCTGGCTTTTGAAATCAACCGCTCCATCAACGGTGACACCTCTTTGGCTTTGGCTTCCGTGGTTTGAATCTTTTCCTTTTGCGTCAAAGCGCGAACAACAGAAACCAAAAGGGCTCTCCTGACCCCTTTTTTTCTTGAAAGTATTCTCCCTGCTTTCCGTTTCCTCATAATACTCCTTTATTTCTTTGCGACGGACTTCTTTTTCGCCGTCTCCTTCTTTGTCTTCCCCGCCGCGGCTTTTTTCTTCTTTTTCTCGGTCTCCGCGGACTTCTGCGCGCTTTTTTCCGCCGCCTTTTTTACTTCTTCAAGGCGGGCTTCCACCGCTTCTTTCACCCCGCCTTTCACTAATTCAAATTGCTTAAGGAGCACATCAACCGCCTGGTAAAACGCTTCTTCCGGCGTTAACGTGCCGTCTGTCTCAATCTCCAAGGTAAGCCGGTTAAAATCGGTTCTATCACCCACGCGCATATTTTCCACCCTTGAGCTCACCCTCCGTATGGGGGTGAAAATAGCGTCCAGCGCAATGCTTCCGATTTCCTGTTTCTCTTTTTCCCGCTCCTCCGAAGGCACATATCCAATCCCCCTCTCCACCTGAATTTCCATTTCAAGTTCGGCTGACTTCTCAGTAAGATGCGCGAGAATCAAGTCACCATTCACAAGCTCAAGAGAAGCAGGGAGTTTGAAATCAGCTGCCCTTACCTCCCGCTCGCCCCGCACCTTCAGCGTTGCTTTTTGCGGTTCTTCTCCATACAAACGAAATCGCATTTGTTTAAGATTGAGCAGAATGGCAATAACGTCTTCATAAACGCCGGGTATCGTGGAAAACTCGTGGTCCGCTCCTTTGATGTTTACCTGCGTTACCGCGGCTCCTTCCAAAGAAGACAGCAATACGCGCCGCAAGCTGTTCCCTATGGTGATGCCGTAGCCGGGATATAAGCCCTCAACGACAAATACGCCGCGATTTTCTTTGCTCTCGACTATCTTTGTTGGCTGAGACAGAGGAATCATAGATACAACAAATGACTAATGGTTTATATCAAGTGATGAATTATCGTGAATAAAACTCAAAGACCAAAGGAACCTGAACCGTAACCGCCGCTTCCTCCCGACCGGGAGCTCCTTTTACTTCGGCCTCCAGCACATCCGGGTGGAGCTCTAGCCAGCTTGGGGGTGCATAATTCTTCAATGCCAGTTTCCGATTTTTGAAAAACACGTTTTCCTGCGAGCTTGGACGAACGCGTATCTTGTCTCCCTTTTTGATTTGATAAGAAGGAATACTCACGACCCTTTCATTTACCTGAATGTGTCCGTGAGAAACGACCTGCCGGGCTTGCTTGCGCGTTTCCGCAAGCCCCATGCGGAACACCACGTTGTCCAAACGCCTTTCCAGCTGCGACAGAAGCGCTTCTTCTGCGTTGAGAGCTCCTCTTCCGCCCAGCGCCCTTTCCACGTATTGCCGAAACTGGCGCTCACGCAAATTATACAGGGCCTTGAGATCCTGCTTTTCCCGCAATTGTTTTCCGTATTCGGAGGTCTGGGGAGTCCTTCTTTTTCTTACAACACCCTTTTGCATATGTTTACCCTGAGCTTGTCGAATGGGTTACACTCTGCGCACTTTTCTCGAACGAGGACCGTTATGAGGAATCGGGGTGATATCCCGGATTGCAGATACTTCAAAGCCCTTTGAGCCCAATGCCCGCAAGGCAGAATCTCTGCCCGACCCGACTCCTTTAATGAAAATCTCAACTTTTTCTACGCCTCTGTTCTTGGCAATTTGCGAGAGGGCGTCTGCGACCTTGGAGGCGGCAAACGGGGTGGATTTTTTCGTGCCCTTAAACCCGATTGCGCCAGCTGAAACCTGCGCCAATAGATTGCCTTTCGCGTCGCAAAGCGACATTAAGGTATTATTGTAGGAAGAATACACGTACACCCGGCCTTCGGGCACCCGCCTTGAAGAGCTGACCCGAGCGGCCTTTGCCACGGCATCCGCGCCCCCTTCTGCCGTTCCCACTTCTCCTTTTTGTATAATGCGTTTTTTCCCCATCCCGTACGAAATTTCGTTTGTTATCTTTTTCTATTACCCGTGGAAATACCCTTTGACCCAGGGAATTTCGTACGGGACCCATATTAGGTTGGCGTTGCCGGCGGCTTTCTGCCCGAAGTTACGGTTTTCCGCACGTTCCCGCGGATGGTTCGCGAATTTGTGCGCGTTCGCTGGCCTCTTACGGGCAGGTGCCTCGCATGTCTGCTTCCCCGCCACGAACCAATATCGCGCAACCTTCGAACGTTCATCATTATCTCTCGCCGCAATTCACCTTCGGTTCGGTAGTTTTTTTCAATAATTTCTTTTATTTTATTCAGCTCATCGGGCGTTATGCTAGAGGCCTTTCGCGTTTCGTCCACCCCCGCCTCCCGCAAAATTTTGCGACTCAAAGAAAGCCCTATCCCGTAAATATAGGTAAGAGAGACACCAATTTGCTTATTGTCGGGAATGGCTACTCCTACAAGCCGCGGCATACTGTTATCCTTGTCTCTGCTTATGTTTGGGATTTTTCTTGCACGTCACGTACAACTTCCTATCTCGCTTGACGATCTTGCAGTCCTTGCATATTTTTTTTATCGCTGATTGAACTCTCATAGCTCGTTTATTTCCCGCGATACACGATCCGGCCCCTTTTCATATCGTAGGGACTCAGCTCAACCGTTACGTGATCACCGGGGAGAATACGAATTTTATGTATTCGGAGTTTGCCCGAAACATAAGCCAAGATTTCCTGGCCGTCAGCAAGTTTAACCCGAAATTGAAAACTCGGCAAGGACTCCGTCACTTCGCCAGATCGTCTAAACTCTCTGGAGCCAGATTCCTGCCCACCTACGGAAGATTGTTCGGACATGCGCTCGTAATGGGTATCGTACCAAATGTTGATATATTCGTCAACCCTTCGACAAGCTCAGGGCGAGCCCTCCAAAAGCACCTCAATAGTTATCCTTTCAGAATCGGGAGGCATGCGGGAAATCCAAAAAGGCCATAGGGAAATCTTTGCTTTCGCCAAAAATGGGTATTCCCCCAGTAACTGACCGAATTGGCTTTCTGAAGCGCCCTTCAAGCGGTTTGCCAAGCCCGCCTTGTCAACCTTTTCGTATCTATCTACGCTTATCTGAACCTCAAGGGGCAGGGCACCGGTCTCTGCCATTTCTCCCCGCATAGAATAGGTAGTCCGGAGCGTTTTCTCATTGAGAGCGTAGATATCCCCCAGTTGCGCAAAGAGCAGGCGGCGCGCAAGCAAGTCGGCGTCTTCCCTATGAAATCCGATCATGGAAACACGCATTTTCGCAGTATAATTAAACTGTTCCAGCTCCGCTCCCGGCTTTACTAAAGAGTTGTCCTCCATAAGGAGGGTGTTCACGGAATCGGCAAGCATCTGAAATTGAGGAGGAACTTTCGCCAGCAGGGATTTCGTTGCCTGCGCCTTGAGCGTTTCAGTGAGCTGGGCGCGCGCCTCTTCTATATCTTCTTCCGTCGTCACAGACACGGTTCTCCGCATGCCGCCAGCCATAGGTCCCAGCGATTCTCCATAGATTTTTGTGTACAGAGGAGATCCGACCAAGCCCGGAAGGGAAAATTTGGAAGCTCCAATGTTGTACTCTTCTCCCGGCTCTGAGGCCAGTACCTGGAGATCAAGAGATCCGGGCACGAGACGTCTGCCGTCCATACGGGCTGCGGGAATGGAAGCAGATGCTTCAAGCCGGAATATTTTTCCGTCCTCTGAGATAAATCGCGTGTTTGCTACGAGCGCCTGCGGGCTTGCGGTGTTTTCGTTGTATACCCGAATAGTTCCACGCGCCTTCTCCTCCTTGAATTTTGTACCCGACGAGGGGAAAAGCAGAGTTTGTTCGGCATCCTCCTGGAACGCGCGAGCCCGGATAATCCTCTTTTCCAAGTTCACGCTGTCTTGCCCAATTTGCGCGACCAGCTGTTCTGTCACGTGAAGCTTGGTGATATGGGGCCAGGCCTGCACAGAGGCGCGCACAAAAAAGATATGAAGCACAAATGGCAAAACCATCAAAAGAATTGCCAAAAGGACCAAAATGCCGGCAAATCTGCCCGCCGCCGGGCGCGCGGCAGAACCTGTCGCATTTGAAATCCTTCCCTCATCATCAAAAAGCGCTTCTCCCTCTGAAAACGCTGGGGGGCCGTCATGAGGCGGATAAATATCTATAAGCCGTTTTTTCATTCGCGATTCAACACGAAAGCGCCTATAAGACAAAGCTCGGTGTACAGGGAATCCTGCGTCCCAGGAAAATGCCCTGCCTCCCAAACATCCTTGGGGAGCAGAAATCTCGTTTTGGGCCTCTGGACAAACGGAAGATCTCTCAGCATATCGTCGCTAAACACGTCCTGCAGGTCTCGGAGGACGCCTCCTCTTCCGAATATCCATACGGATTCGGGCAAGGCAGTTTTCGCTTCCAAAAGTTTTTCCCTGAGTAATGTACCAAATTTACGCGTTTCAGGCAACAGATACTTGTGCACCTTTTCCCGCACCTCCTCAGAAAGAGTGCCCTCAAAATAACGCTGCTGCAGCAGGCGCGCGCTGGGCTCACGCATTCCTATCACGTCGCTGAAAAATTCTGCAAAATGATGCGCGCCCATGGGCAGCGCACCCAAAAACAGGAAGTGGCCCTCATTGTGAACCGCAACCCGGGTTTTTTCTTCTTCCATGCAAAGATAGACGCCTTCCCGCCCGGGCTTGCTCGTGAAGACCTTCAGAGCTTCTGCAATATGTATTACCCGCACGCGGGAGATTTTACGTGCTTTCGCAAACTTCTCCACTTGGCTAAGCGCGGTCTCCAGCAAAAACATAACTAACACGGAAAACTCAATTTCGCCGCCCTTGAAACCCTCGAGGCGGGGGACGGCGTATCCGTCTATTCTCCGCTCAAGAATATCCATCTTCCGCAAAGAAAACTCACTCGGCAAAATGCCGGACTCTTTAAAGAGCAGATTTTGAAATATGCGTTCTGCGCGCGTACGCGTATCCCGCTCCAAAGCAAACGCCTCTGCCTTATCAATGCGGTGAGGAGGCGATTGAGGAGGAAGAATAAGTTTAATGGACTGCGCCCGAAAAGAGCTCGTGTCAAATGTGGCGATGAGTTCTTGCACGGATGTTTTGTGCGGAATCCGAGCAAAGATTCTTTCCAATGTTTGGAGCGCGGTAAAATGCGAAATTTCCTCGCTCCCGTACGCGAGAACGTGCATTTCGCCGTTTTCTTTTCCGAATAGCAAAAAATCAATTTCCCTTTGCCCTATGCGCACCACCAAAAAATTTTTGCGCTCTTCCCGCGCCCAACGCAAAAACTCAAAACTCATATAGATGTATTGTACATCAAATACCTTTGAATACAAAGCGAGCATTACGACTTTTTCGCAGACGCGAGGGTCCACTCCGAAGGAGGGGTAAAGCGCAAGAAAAAGTCGTAATGCGAGCGTTTGTCTACTTCACTGTCGCACGGATGCGACGAATACCCGCAGACACCGCTTCTTCTTTGAGAACTTTAAAATGCCCAAGTTCCCCCGTGCGCTGCACGTGCGGCCCTCCGCACAATTCCTTGGAAAATGGTTCGGGATATTTGGAATCCATAGTGTATACCTTCACGCGCTGCGGATACTTCTCTTTTGCAAAATGGAGCGCGCCCGTTTTAACCGCTTCTTCGTACGGGAGCTCTTCATATGTTACCAGCAAATCGTCTTGAATGGCTTTGTTCACAAGTTCTTCCACCTGCCGAATTTCCTCTGGCGCGAGTTTTCGGTCAAAGGTAAAGTCAAAGCGCGTACGCTCAGCCGTGATGTCGGAACCCGCTTGACGAACGCCCTCTCCGAGAACTCTCCTCAACGCGGCTTGCATAAGATGGGTTGCCGTGTGGAGACGCGTCACTATTTTCGCCTCTTCTTCGTTTGCGGCCTTCAGTTCCCCCGTATTGAGGATCAAACCGTGTCCGCCGAATTTCCGCTCCTGTCCCGCCCGCGAAATCTCCTGATGCTTCGCAAACTCTGCATCAAAACCCTCGCGCGCGAGGCCTTGAGCTCTTTGTCCGCCCAGCTCCTTGATAATTTCATAGGGAATGCCGTAGCTCTCGTATAGAGAAAACGCATTGCGCGCATTGAGGGCCGGGAGGCGCTGAAGTTCCTTTAATCCTCGTGCGATGCTTTGCTGAAAACGTTCTTTTTCAGCTCGAAAGCCCTGCAAAATAAACTCTTTGCGCAAATTGGAATATGGATGCCCGTACGTTTCCACCACTCTTTCCAAGAGTTTTTCGGTTGCAATGCGAGCATCTAAATGTTCGTACACAAGCAGGCGGCGCATAAGGCGGCGCAACACGTATCCAGCTTCCTTATTTGACGGAAGCACTCCGTCTGCAAGCAAAAATGCAATGGCCCTCGTGTGATCGCCAAAAATCCGCCGGATTCTCTCGTCCAAATCCTCCGGCAATTCCGCCATAGCTCGCAAAAAGAGATCGGTTTCAAAGACGGTGGCTTTCTTTTGTAAAACCCTAGCCAGCCGTTCCAGCCCCATGCCGGTATCCACGCCGGGTGTTGGTAGTTTTTCTAAAGTTTTATCGGCTTTTTGATAATATTCGTTAAATACAATATTCCAAACTTCAATGCCCCCGGCATAAATCTCAGTAGTGGGGCCGCAAGGACCTTCGGCTCCGGTGGGTCCCCAGAAATTATCTTCCCTACCCATAAATTTGAGATTGCCTTTCGCTGCAGAAAATCCGTATTTCTCCCATATCTTCACCGATTCCTCATCCCGCGGAACATCCTTATCTCCGCCAAATACCGTAACGTATTCAATGGAGACGCCAAGAGAGTCCAAAAATTCTTTTGCGTAGAGAATCGCCTCCTCTTTGAAATATCCACCAAAGGAAAAGTTCCCCATCATCTCAAAGAAGGTCAGATGCCGTTCGTCGCCCACTTCATCAATGTCGGAAGTCCGAAAACTTTTTTGGATTGAGGCCGCGTTTTTGCTCCCGAGCGGCTTTCCCTCAAGCGTGGGGTGCGGAGAGCGAAATGGGTCGGCCGCACCAGTATAATATGGCTTAAATTGCTGCATTCCGGCGGTCGTCAACAGCACAGAAGGATCGTCGGGCAAAAGCGAAGAAGAAGGCACAATCGTATGCCCCTTTTCTTTGAAATAATCCAAAAATCGTGTCCGCAACTCGCTTGAATCCATCTTTTTTCGTTATTTTAACACCGAATCACTCCTCCGCCAAGGAGTTGATCGCCAACATAAAAAGCGGCGAATTGCCCCGGGGTGACGGCACGCTGGGGTTCCGCAAACGCGAGCACATAACCATCTCCCTCTTTGCGAAGTTCTGCTCGCGCCCCAGCGTGCCGGTATCGCAGATGCGCGCGAAAAGTTGCTGGCAGGTGTGCCGGTTCCCCGAGCCAATGCACGTTTTCAATGGTCGCGGTGCTTGCGTACAAGTCCTGCTCTTGCTTGCTTACGACCAGCTCATTTTTCTTCACGTCTTTACGCACAATGTACCAAGGACCTCCTGCCAATCCAATTCCCTTTCTCTGGCCCACAGTATAATAGAACACGCCGTCATGCTCGCTCAGCTTCCTGCCCTGCGTATCTACGATATCGCCCTTCTTTGGTTTAATATATTGTCGCAAAAAATCCCCAATCGCCACCTCGCCCACAAAACAGATTCCCTGACTGTCCTTTCGCTCCGCATTCGGCAACCCGAATTTCCGTGCAAGAGCCCGCACCTGCGGCTTCGTGTAATTACCAACGGGAAATAAAATTTTATCCAAAACTTCTGGCTTTATAAACGATAGAAAATAGGATTGATCCTTTTCTTTATCCACGCCCTGAAGAAGGCGAGGCGTTGCGTTATGTCGAGCGATACGGGCATAATGCCCAGTAGCTACATAGTCCGCTCCCAGCTTTATCGCTTTCTCAAAAAACAAACCAAACTTTATCTCCTTGTTGCACATAATGTCGGGGTTTGGGGTGAGGCCCTGTTCGTATCCTTCCAACATATAATCCACCACGCGGCGCTTGTATTCCGCAACAAAATTCCAAACATAAAACGGAATGCCCAAGTGCGCCGCTGCCATGCGGGCTGAATGTTCGTCCTCCGAGGCGGTGCACTCTCGGGAAAGCTCTGAACTCCAGCATTTCATATGCACTCCGACAACATCGACCTGCCTGCCGGCAGGCAGGAAACCCGCCTTCTTGAGAAGGGCAGCGGAAACAGAGGAGTCAACGCCCCCCGACATTGCGACAAAGATTTTTGCCTTCTTCCTTGGCATAGACAGTTTTTAGCATAAAAGTTACATTTTCTCAATAAGAAAGCCAGCCTGCGATAACTTCGCAAGCTGGCGTGGAGGTATCCACTTGGATCTGGTGAACTACGAGACGCCCACGAGCTCAAGGACCTTCTGAGCGGCTTCAGTCTTCTCGGCTTCGTGGTCGCAACCGGCCTGGATGAGCTCCTTGCGGTAGTCGGAGTTGCTGGAGATGGCGATGATGGGACCGGTGAAGGTCTCTCGCATCTTGCGCACCAACCACATGGTGTTGGGGTCGTCCCCGGGTACGCAGGCATCCATGAGGATCACGGCGAGGTCAGGGCTTTCTTGAAAGACGGCCTCTGCCTCTTCCGTGGTGAAGGCCTGGGCTACCAGAACCTTGCCTTTGAGCCCTCGTCGAATGATACCGGACCAGTATTGGTCGTCTTCAACGACAAGGACCTTCTTCGCGGTCCCCTCCACGAACCCCTTCAGCATGCGCGGGGTGATACCGGGAAGGTTCTCGTAGATCACCTGTACCCCGAGCTCCTCCTCGGCTGCGATGTGATGGTCGTAGAGAGGCCTTTCCGGCTCGCCCTCGGGCTTGGGCTTTCCTCTGCCACAGATGCCGCAGAACTCGCCCATCCCCAGGTCCACTCCGCCGCCATGGATAGGGCCGCGCTCGTACCGGTGCTCGCACTTTGCGGCGCAGGCGTCGCAGTAGAGCCACTCGCACTCGACCAGAGAGATCACGGGCTTGTCGCATACCTTGCACTGGGCGATGGCGAAGTCCACAGAGGACTTGCCGTCTCGCACGGAGTATATGGTAAAGATGAGACCACCACCGCCAAAGTAGATGGCATCCCGGATCTGGCGCACGGCCTTCTCGTCCTCCTCGGTTGTAGCAAGGAGCGTGAGCTTCTTGCCGAACCCGTAAGAGAAGCGGAGCCACATGCGCTCGCTGAGCGGAGCGTTGGGAGAGATGCTCCCACGCCCCTGGTACCTGAGGATCTGCCCGAACACGGAGGCAGTACCGAGATCCCGGAGAACAACCTCCTCTTTTGGCGTCACGGCCGTAAGGGTTAGCAAGCCCACTGGTCGATCCTGTTCGACGTGCATGACTCTTCCTCCTTTAGGTGCTATTTCCCACAAAACTTTCGTGGAAGCGTATCCTAGCATGGAAGAAGAAGTTGTCAAGCATTAAGAATATCGGTCGGCGACCGTGGAGGCGGCGAAGGATTCAGGTTTGATTTTGGGTTCAAAACCGTTGCCCCGGATGAGTCCGGTTACCTCCTTTATCATATCGCGCGTTGCGCCGTTCTCCCCTACGTCTGCGTGAATGTAATGGAAATCGTACGTTAATCCGTGCTGAGATGCTAACTGACCAAAATGTTCCCGCAGCCACAAGGCAAGCTGGCAGGAAAGAAGCACTTCTTCCAGCACGCGCTGCCGCCTGCTGGGAAAGGGACGATCTGGGTAATGCACTCTCCGCAAAAAAAATCGGCCGCCCGCCTTTTTTCGCAATATAACGATAACGACAGGAAACGTAGGGTCTTCCGTGGCAGAAGAATCACATCCTACCACAACTTCGTATTTCTTGTGCGGCTCTTCTTGGATATACACAATCATTTCCCTGAGCACTCCTTCGAGCGGAAGCGAACCCTTCGTGGGATTATAAAACTTTTCGCTGAAAAAGAGATCCATAGATGCTCTACCCTATCACATCGCCGCGTTTTTCACAAGGGAAATAAACTCTGCGGCGTTGAGAGACGCGCCGCCAACCAGCGCGCCCTGAACTCCAGCTTCCTTGAGAAACGAGGCGATGTTTGAACTATCCACGCTTCCCCCATAGAGGATTGGGCCTGCCTTGAAGGTCTTGCGCATTGCTGCCACCTTTTCTGCCACACGGCTGACGTCTGCCGCACGTCCTCCTTCGGTGCTTATTGCCCACTCGGGTTCGTACACCACAATAAGATTTTCTCTATCCGCGGGCGTTTGTTCATTCTCCCCGACGCACAACACCACCTTCAAATCCGCGCTAAGCGCCGCGGCAACTTTCTTTTGAACCATATCTTCCGTCTCCCCAAGATATTTTGCACGTTCTGAGTGGCCGAGAATCACATATTCGCATCCGAGTTCTTTAAGCATAGAAGGCGAAACTTCACCAGTAAAAGCACCCTTTCCTTCCCAAAAACAATCTTGCCCTCCTACGCCCAAGGCTACGGAGGGTGCAGCGCGCACTATCTCAGGAATATATACAAACGGAGGGCAAAGAACAACTTTCACGCCTGCCACCCCTTCCACGGCATTTGCAACCGTCTCAAAAAGTTCTTGCGCCTCTTTGGCAGTGCCCGGATTCATTTTCCAATTGGCGATGAGAAGTATGTCTTTCATATTTTTATAGGAAAAATACCCAAGCATTGATTACGCCGAGCGTGGCCGCCGTCACAATTGCTCCTGCTATTATAGCGCCAATCCCAATAAGAAGAAAAGCTTTTCTGAGAGGGATGCCAAAGACAAAAGCCACGAGCGAGGCCGTCCATGCGCCGGTAAAAGGCAGAGGGATCGCCACAAAAATGACCAAGGCGAACTCCTTCCATTTCTCAAAGCTTTTTTCGTGATTTCTGCGTGTACGAGTAAAAAGCCATGTAAAAAATCGTTCAGCGGCGGGAAAACGCTCTGAAAGCCGCGCGCTCACCGTGCCCAAAAGAGGCATCGCCGCCAAAGGCACCAGCGCGTTTCCCAATACGGCAAGGCCAAAGGCAACGGGAGCGGAAAATCCGTAACCGGCGAATGCAAGCGGAATTGCCCCGCGGAGTTCAACAATCGGAAATGCTCCCAATAGAATCACTGTCAAGAAATCAGGGAGAGGCCACTGCTCTATCATTGCGGCAAAAAATGTTTTTACGTCTTCCATAGTTTCAGGTATTCAGCTTGCTACTGCTTTCGCAAAAATTCCGCCGCCCTTTCGGGCTCAATGGTTGAAATCTCCATGCCGGTTCCGATTTCAAAGCCCGCCCACGTAGCGGTTTTAGGAAGGATGGTCCAGTGCCAGTGGTAAAAGTCGTATTTCTTTCCGTCTATGGGAGCCGTGTGAAGATAAAAATTATAAGCAGGATCTGCCAGCGCGCGGCGCAATTTGGAGAGCGCAATTTTAAACGCCTCTGCCAAGCCGAGTTTTTCTTTCTCCGTAATCTGCTCAAATTGCGGCAGGTGTTTTTTGGGCGAAATGATAATTTCAAACGCGGCCTTGGAGGCAAACGGACAGAGCACGAGAAAATCGTCATTCTCAAACACAATGCGTTTTTTCGACCTCAATTCCCACTCACCCATTACGCAGTAAATGCATTTTTTGTGCTTGCGGAAAAAGCGTTCCGACGTGAGAAGCGCGTTCCGCAGGTCGGGATCAATAAGAGGCGTGGTGATAATCTGGGAATGGGGATGCGCCAAAGAAGCTCCGGCCTCCACTCCGTGATTCTGAAATATCGCAATATTGCGCACAAATTTCTCCTTCATGAGCACGAGGTAGCGTTCCTGAAATACATCAATGAGTTCTTTTGTCTGAGATACGGAGAACTGACCGACCTGCCTTGTGTGGCTTCTGGTAACCACGACTTCGTGAAATCCGACGGCGTTAAGAATGTGGTACAACTCCCCCTCTTCCCGCCGCTGGAGCTTTAGAGAGGGTATAAATGCTGGGAATTTATTTGGGAGGGAAGCCGTGGTCCATCCCTTGGGGACCCCGTGATTCCCCGCCTGCGCAGGCCCGCCTGCGCGGGCAGGCAAGAAAGAATGGCGCTTTCCTTTGACAAAAATAAGCGTGGGCGTTCCCTGCTTTGAAAGCTGGCAGAACGGGCATTGCGATCGGGGTTCCTCAACTTTTCGCCGTCTTTGTCGGAAATCCTCGGGCCGCTTTGCGCGCCCCGTGGCAATCACCACCCAATCTTTTGACACGACGTCGTATCTAAGCTCTGAAGGAAATTTTTTTGATTCAGCCATACGGTATACTTGGAAGGATAGTGTAATTTTGTGGGACGCGAGGGTCCACTCCGAAGGAGGGGTTAAGCGCGAACAAAATTATACTATCCTGGAAATATTATACTTCCCTATAAGATTATGTATGCTTATCTGCAAAACCTCCAAAAGCATTTTTGCCATGCCGGAAAACTTTACTTTGCTGCTGGGGTCATTCATCCACCTAACCGGCACTTCCCTGATAGCATATCCGAGTTTTTTTGCGATGACTAACACTTCCACGTCAAACGCCCACGCGTTAACGACGGCGCGCGAGAAAATACCTTCCGCGGCTTTGGCCGAGAATCCCTTAAAGCCGCACTGTGTATCCCATATTCCCCACAAGCCAGACAAAATCTGCACGATAAGGTTAAACACATCTCCCAACCTTCTCCGCCACCAGGGCTGGGGAACTGCGATATTCGCTCCAGCAATGTCGCGCGAACCAATTATCACCTCGTATCCCCTTGCCAATTCCGGCCACATTTTTTCCACCTGATCCACGCTCGTGGCGTTGTCCGCGTCCATAAAGAGCCGAAACTCGCCTTGAGCAGCCAGCATTCCTTGGCGCACCGAATACCCCTTTCCATGATTTTCCTGTTCGCCCATCACACGGAGATGCGGTATTTCCTTGGTCATTTCCTCCACCACCTCGCGCGTCCGGTCCTTGGAGCCGTCCGACACCACTAAAATCTCGTATGCATACCCCTGTCTGCTCAGGTAATCATGCGCGGCACGCAGGGTTTTTGGCAGCCGCTTTTCTTCGTTATACGCCGGAATCACCACTGACAGCTTCACTTCAGCCATTTTGCTATCCTACCATTGCGTGCTTCTTTTTGCGAGCTCCGTTCAAACGTCACTGAACATATCCCCTCAACCGTAGTCCCGGCCTTACGGGCGAGGCCCATAACCTCTTCTAAACAGAAGCTCCTTGATTAATTAAGAATTTTCACAATCTTAATCTCCTCAGGTGTGAGACCGTAGAGTTTATAGGCGAAACGGAGCTCTATCCTATCATTATTTCTGAGACTCGATAAACTCCTTCAAAAGCAGAGAGCTTAACATAAACCTATCTTGAGGTAACTTTCTTATACTATTATAGAGATTCTTTTCTGTCGTCATAGCCCAAACAACACCATCAACAATGGCAATATGCTGCGCGTTTTCACTTTTCCCTTTCACGAAGGTTATTGTTTCGCGAAAACTTTTATCTTGCGTACCGCCGCTCATGCTAATGAATTTTGCCTCGCCTATGAAATATTTTCCTCCTACACAAAATACTAAATCCAATCCCTTTTCTCCGCGATATCCCAGATAACGTTTTGCAAATGTTTTGAGCCGTGCATCACCTCCTCCCAAAAATGCTACTTTGGTACTTTTCAAAAAATTCGCATCGTTAAGGACAGGGTACCTCAACTTTTCAATGTAATTTCTGAAATGTTGACCAAATTGTCTAGAAGAAGATTTTGGACGCTCTATCCCGCTAATAATACCAACGGGGTGAAGCTCAAAAAGCTGCTCCCCTATTCTTTTAACGGTTTTTGGGTTGCGTCTCATTGCCGATCTATCCTTACGCAGAAATCCAATGTAAGGATCGTCAAAGGGGAAGCGCTTAAAATCAAGTAAGACTTCAATCAACAGTCTCGCATCCTTCTTTCGGTAAATCTCTCCAATACGTTGCTCCTCCACAGAACTTAGTTTCCGTATCTTGTTGATTGTAACTGGATAAACCGCAGAAAGCTTATCAAGATACCCAACGCCTTGAGCTATGTTTATGCTCTTTTCAACCCACCTGTTCATAATTCTTGAGGGGGAGTAATCTTCCCTCCCCCAATTCTGGTTTCATTTTAGTAAAGTACAAATAATTAATAAATTTATACGCAAAATCAAACGAAATCCGCTTACGGTTGTTATCCCTGAAGTTTGTCAAGAAAAGTGAAAAATAGTTGTCGCGTAACCTATTGATTTCTTCGTTGAAAAGATCCATAAGTATTCTTTGCTCCTTGAGGGAGATTTTCTTATCGAAAAGCAAGTTAATCATATGTCGCGAACTTTCCTTGCTAATCAAGCAGTCAATGCCATAATCTCGAATATTCTCAAGGCGGATTTTCCCCTCGGGTGTGCCGCTATCTATTGCTCGAAGAAAAAGGATATTTGCCTTGATTGCCGTATAAAAATCTTCGGAAACGCGATACTCGCGTGTTTTTTTGATATGGCTGTAAGCAACTTTTACTAACCTATCGCCCTTTTTAATATCATATTCAATAAGGCGATGAATCCCCAAAAGATTTTTCTGTTCTTCAATTCTCGTTAAAACCTCGCCTCCTATTTTCCAATGGAACCGCTTATTGAGCTCAATACTCAAGAGCCTTTCTTCTGGGAGTATTTTTACTTTGGCTACCATGGAATTACTCGAAGAATCCTTTTTTTCTCGGTAGTAAAAAGCAATGACATTATATGTCGTGTCGGGAAATACGCGTTTCGTGAAGTAGTTCAGTTCAATAATTTCGAACTTGGAAAAGAAAAGTTCTCTGATCCTTTTTGAGTTTTCCGCAGAAAGAAAGTTGACTGGCACAATTACGATACCTTCCTTGCTGCTTATCAGCGAGGCAAGCGAAAGCTGATACAGATCTTCGTACTTATGATCCTGGAAATAGAGACTCTTTGTGTGTCGATCTGCTTTATTGATATTCAAATAGGGTGGATTCGTAACTACGAACCCATATTGTTTGGGTCGCAATAAGGAATCATTCAACAAAATCTTTCTTCCATCAGCAAGACTAGCGTCCACGTCATATCCTGACACTGCTTTCGCACCATTCTTTTTTGCCCATTCCAACAGATCTCCGCTTCCGGCAAAAGGATCAGTGATGGATTTACCTTTTACATATTTTCCAAAACCCTGGAATATGTAATCGGCTTCGGTGGTAAAGAATTGGCCTCGTTGCTTCTTAATCATAGTATTATTAGATTTTATCAAAAACAGGCAGATTTGGCGATTCTTCTCCCCACATTCAAATTCTTCCTATTGCACGTATCGTATCTAACGCTTGGGGCGTCAGTTGGCCTACATTTTTTACATGGGCGCCATGAGTGATACCGAGATACTTTATATCGGCAGCACTTACGAATTTCTTATTTTTTGGAGGTTCATTGAGATGAAGTCCGATGTACAATCCTCCTTCCTTTACCAATTTCCCTTTGTAGTAAATAAGGGCAACAGTTTGCTCACCTAAACTATACACGATGTAAATGGGAAATAGGCGATGCTCGATCTTAGGGTGTGCTGATAGCACAACCTCATGAAGTCGCTTTAATAGTTCGGACTTTTCAGTCAACTCATCGAGGTGAATGTCGGTTTTAATCATACCTATTTTATCCTACCAAAAAATCGCCGATCTGGCGATCTTTGGGGAAAGGATACGTTGATTGTATACAAGTTTTAATAGGCAGAATCTTCATCCTTTCCAAGCTCTCTGAGCTTTCGATATATGGCTTCAAACACATCCTCTATCGGCCGCGCATTCCCGCTCCGCGCATACTCCTTTACGATCTCGATAGTTTTATTGAGGTAATAGGAATCGGTCATAGAAAGTGATCTTAAATTATTCTATTTGACCTTTAAGCCCTTCTCTTTTTATCGTTTGTGCTTTCTTCCGTGTCTCTGGGAGAGAGCACTTCCAGCTGCGATTTTTGAGGTTTTGGATGTCCTTCCATCTCGCAAAGTCTTACTTGCAGCGGTGGCAGCGTGTTTCCCTGTTGTTTTCGGATGAGCCATTGTAGTATTTCACTTGTTAGGTTTATATGGGTGACCTTTGCCAAATAAAAATCGGAGGCGTATCACCGTTCTCCGAATCTACAGGAAGCATACTTTCAGCTTCCACAGAAATCGGAGGTAATAGGGTTACAGCGCGGCTTTTAAAGCGTAATGCGTAACCTCCGATGATAACGGCTTGAATTTTATTCAGTTGTGCGTTTATTGTAGCATTAGCACTCTAGACGTCAATCTGCTGATTTCTTACGTTTTGTGGATAAATTCGGCTTTCCTATACTATATTTTGATTTTGGTGGCCGGTTTTCAAGACAAAAAAATGGGCAAGTCGATTTGCTTATTTGAGGCGGGTGAGGACTTCGGGACCTTGTGCGGTGATGGCGACGGTGTCTTCAAAATGGGCGGCAAGAGAGCCGTCGCGGGTGAGATAGGTCTGGCCGTCTTTCGCCAGCTTCACATTCCACTCCCCTGCTGTAACCATGGGCTCAATGCTCAAAACCATTCCTTCCTTGAGCACGAGGCCGATCTTTCTCTCGCCAAAATTGAGCACCTGGGGCTCCTCGTGCAATTCTTTGCCGATGCCGTGCCCGCAGAGTTCGCGAACCACCGAAAACCCTTCGCTCTCGACAAAACGCTGGATCTCATACCCAATGTCGCCCAGCGTCGCGCCCGGTCTTGCTTTGGCAGTGCCCAACTGCAGAGCTTTTTTGGTAACTTCCACAAGACGAGTGGCTTCTTTGCTGATTTTGCCCACCGGCACGGTCCGTGCTATATCCGAATAATATCCTTTGTACATAAGACCCAAATCAAGGGAGAGAATATCGCCTTCTTTGAGAATTTTTTTATCGCTTGGAATGGCATGCACCACTTCATTGTTCAGGGAAGCACAGAGGGTATTCGGGAACCCCTGATAATGGAGAAAAGCTGGCTTTGCTCCAGCTTTTCGTATTTTCTCTTCCGCGCTCTTGTCGAGTTCTAAGGTGCTCATCCCTGGCCGCACCCCTCCCATAAGTTCTTCCAAGACCTGAGCCAGTATGCGCCCCCCTTCCCTCATAATCGCAATCTCCCCTGCCGATTTTACAGAAATCATTTTCCCAAAAAATCCTTGAGCTTCTCTGTAATTTCCCTATACACCTCCTCTACGGGCTGCTCGCCGTTTATCTCAATCAAATTTCCTTTTTCTTTATAATAGAGAACTGCCGGCATTACTTCGTCTTTATACCAACGCAGTCGCTCGCGAATTTGGTTTTCTTTGTCGTCGTGTCGCCCGCGAGCCAAAAGCCGCTTGAGCGCTTCCGCGTCTAAAATATCCAAATGGAGGACCTGCATATTCCCTGCCAACTGGTAAAATTCCAGCGCTTCCTGAAGCAGGTATGCTTCATAGAGTTTCCGGGGGCTTCCTTCAAAGATAATTCCACTGACGCCGCTTCCTGTCTGCGCAGGCAGGTTCGCTTCTCGCGCATTTTCTAATTCATGCAGCCACAAATGGAAAATGATCGGCGTTGGAATGAGCCCTCCCCTATCAAGAATCTCCGCAATCCCCTTTCCGACAAAATCGTTTTGCTCAGCTCTTGCGCGCAGCAAACTCCCAGAGCTGATAATTTTGAAGCTGTGCTCTTTTGCGAGCATCTCAGCTTGCGTACCCTTTCCCGATCCCGATTTTCCCAATACAATAATGACCTTAAAAGGTGTCATAGTCCCTCATCTGCAATTGAGCGCGGATTTGCCGCATGGTTTCCAAGGCCACGGTTACCATAATCAAAAGAGCTGTACCACCAAGTAGAAATTGGAACGCCGTAACCTCCGTAACGAATTGCACCAAAAATGGCATAACAGCAACCGTGCCCAAAAACAGGGCGCCAATGAGCAGAATGCGATTTAAGATATAAGAAATGTGCTCTGCCGTGGAGCTGCCGGGCCGCACGCCGGGCACGAACCCGCCCATTTTTTGAAGGTTTGTGGAAATGGACTTTGGGTCAAAAGTTACCGCCGTATAGAAAAAGGTAAAAACCCCCACGAGTAAGAAATACGCCACGATATATCCCCAGCCAGAAGGATCAAAGTACGTCACAACAAAACGCGCGACACTCCCTATAATCCCGTCTGCTCCCAGAAAGAAATTCGCAATCATTCCGGGAAACAAAAGAAGCGAAAGCGCGAAAATAATGGGAATAACGCCCGCCGGGTTTACGCTCAAGGGAAGATACGTTGAACTGCCCCCGTACATTTTGTTCCCGCGCACGCGCTTGGCGTATGACACGGGAATATTGCGGCGCGCCTCCGTCACAAACACAACGCCCGCGACGATGAGAAAAGCCATAAGGAAAAACGACGCAATGGGGAGGGTGCGCGTCGGATCCCAATCCACAAACATCTGGCGTGCGTTCAAGGGGAATTCCGCCACGATACCCGCAAAAATCAGAAGCGACACTCCGTTGCCGATCCCCTTTTCCGTAATCAATTCACCCAGCCACATTAAAAACAAGGTTCCGGCGATCACTGTCCCGAGCGCGGTAACGTATTCCAAAGGAGCCAAACGGTCAATAATGCCCTGCCGAGAAAGAAGAGTGAGAAATGCGTATCCCTGCACAAGCGCGAAAGGAACGGCAAGCATTCTTCCATACTGATTAAATTTTTGTCGGCCGGCCTCGCCTTCCTCTTTGTACATTCGCTCAAAAGCAGGAAAAATCATGGTAAGCAGCTGCAGCACGATGACGGCGGTAATATAGGGGCCCAATCCAAGCATGACGAGAGACAGATTGTCCAGCGCGCCTCCCGTAAAGAGATTAAGCAAGCCGAACAGCTGATTGCCCTCAAAGAATTCATGGAGACGGGAGGCGTCTATGCCAGGGATAGGAATATTTGCCATCACGCGGAAAACCACAAACACGCCCAACACAAATAAAATCTTATTGCGAAGATCTGTAATCTTGAATATGGAAAGAAGCTTCTGGAACATTTTATTTCACGGTGCCGCCCGCTTTCTCAATTTTCTCTTTCGCACTCTTGGACACGGCACAGTTCTCAATCGTCAACGCCTTATGCAACTCCCCCATGCCCAAGATTTTGATACCGCGCGCCTTTCCCTTTATTGTACCTGCGATTTTCTTTTGTGCCAACGTAACGGGATTTATCGTTTCTCCCTTTTCAAAATACTTTTCCAATTGCGTAAGATTCACCACCAAGGGCTTAGTACTTGCGGCTCTCCGATATCCGCGCAATTTGGGATAGCGCTTAAACAGCTCGCGCACGCGCGGCTGCATTCTCCTGCCCGCACGCGCTCTCTGGCCCTTTATTCCGCGCCCGGAATACGTGCCTCGTTTTCCGCCGCGGCCAATCCGACGCGACCTGCGCTGTTTATGCTTGGGTTGTATCTGATGTATTTGCATGTTTTGCTGGAGCTTTAAGCTTCTTAAGGGCTTCCATTGTCGCTAAAGCGTTGTTCAGCTTATTGTGCGTTTTTGAAACAAATTTTCCCGATATATTCTGAATTCCCGCAAATTCGCAGATGATACGAATGGGGCCTCCCGCAACCAGCCCTCTTCCGGCTCGCTGAGGGCGCAGCAATACTTTGGACGCGCTAAACTTTGCTTCCACCGCATGAGGAATCGTTCCCTGATGAATGGGCACGGTAATCGCGCCCTTCTTGGCTTGACGTGTTGCCTTTTCTATTGCTTGAGCGACATCGGATCCTTTCGCCACGCCCACGCCCACGGTTCCTTTCTTGTCGCCGTAAATGACAACTGCGCGGAAGCGAAAACGACGACCTCCCGCGGCCACTCGCGTAACGCGCGCCAAATCAAGGAGTCGCGCATCTGACTCCTGCCTTGCGTGTGATCTCTTCCCACCTCTGCGGGGGCCTGAAAACTGTTGTCTATATTGTTGATATTCTGGTGCCATATTAAAACGCAATTCCCTGCGCACGCATTTCTTCTGCCAATGCTTTTACATGCCCATGATACTTGTAACCGCTTCTGTCGAACACGATGGCTTCAATTTTTTGTTCCTTGGCTTTCTGCGCGAGGCGCCTGCCAATCTCCTTTGCGATTTCTCCTTTTTTTGCCTTCGCGTCAAGCTCCCGATCCGAAAAAGAAGCAAGCACCGCGCCTTTTGTGTCGTCTACAAGCTGAACGTAAAAGTGCTTGTGCGAACGGAATATTGACAGACGGGGTCTTTCTGAAGTTCCCGAGATTTTCGCGCGTATCCTTTTCTTGCGCTGCATTCTTTTGTCTTTTCGCGTTGCGCCAATCATATTATTTTCCGGCTCCCGCGGCGGTTGCCGCTTTCTTTCCGAGTTTTCGACGGATAACCTCACCTTCGTAACGAATGCCTTTCCCTTTGTAAGGCTCGGGCTCGCGCACCTTTCTTACGGTTGCGGCAAATCTTCCCACCTTCTCCTTGTCAATTCCACGCACAATAATCACGTTTTTGTCAACGGCAACAGTCGTGTGCTCGGGCGGCTCGAGCTTCACGGGATAGCTGAACCCAACATTCAATACGAGCGAATTGCCTTCCACGGCAGCCCGATATCCCACTCCCTCAATTTCCAGGCGCTTCTCATATCCTTGAGATACCCCGTGAATCATATTGGAAATCAGCGTGCGCGTCAAACCCCATAGAGATTTTGCCAATCTGGAATCCTGCGTTGGGCTCACGACCAAACTGCCGTCTTTCTGCACAATAGCAATTTCCGGTCGAAATTCACGGGAGAGTTCACCCTTGGGCCCCGCAACACGCACCCGTCTGCCCTCTACCTGCACGTTTACTCCCGAAGGTATTTCAATTGGTTTTTTCCCTATTCTGCTCATAAGTATTCAGAGTGAGCGTAGTCGAACTACCAGATCTCGCACAATACCTCTCCTCCAACCTTTTCTTTCCGCGCTTCCTCGTTGGTCATTATGCCCTTGGATGTGGAAACAATGGCAATCCGTTGCTCGCCTTTTGTGCGCGGCATCTTCTGGAAAGACGCATATACCCGCTGTCCGGGCTTGGAAATACGTTTGGCTCCGCGAACTCGGGGAATTCCATCCTCGTAGCCCAATTCAATCTCAATGATTTTTTTATTCCTTCTTCCCTTGAAATCCGCGCTTTTCACAAAATCTGTCTTTTCCAAAATTTTCGCGAGCGCGTAAGTCAGCTGCGAAAACGGAATTTCCACCGTTTCCTTCTCCGCGGCCTGAGCGTTTACCAAACGATTAAGCATGTCTGCTATGGGGTCTGTCATAGAATTGCTACCAGCTTGATTTCTTAATTCCCGGGATGAGGCCTTGGTTTGCTAATTCCCGGAAGCAAATACGGCATAAGTCAAAATCCCTCATATACCCGCGCTTTCTTCCGCAGCGAAAACAGCGGTTGGTAATCCGGGTTGAAAACTTTGACTTTTTGTTCGCCTTGGAAATATGCGCCTTGCTTGCCATATACGTATATCGCGATTATTTGCCGCGAATGGGAAATCCCAATAAACGGAATAACTCCAAACCTTTCTCCTTTGACTTTGCGGTTGTCGCAATCGTAACCTGCAAACCAAAAATATCTTTTACTTTTTCCGGGGAAATTTCAGAAAAGAAAATGTGTTCCCGAATGCCGACTGCCATATTCCCTTTCTCGTCCACGCTAGAAACGGGAAGTCCCCGAAAGTCCCTTGAGCGCGGAAGCACTACGTGGATCAAGCGATCAAGAAACTCGTACATTCTGGCGCCCCGCAGCGTTACCTTCGCTCCCACGGGCATTCCCTCGCGAATCTTGAATCCGGCAATAGAACGTTTCGCGCGAGTTAAAGAAATGCGCTGACCCGCAATATCGGACATATCCTTCCCGATTGCTTCTAAGGTCTTGCGCTGTTCGTCTTCGGTCCTTGCGGCGATCAATTTCCCAAACCCCGTATTCAACACGACCTTCTCCGGGCGCGGAACAGCCATCACGCTTTTATATCCGAATTTCTTTATCATGGCAGGCACCACATCTTTTGCATATTTTTCCCGCATCGTTCTCATATTCCTGCTCCGCACTTCTTGCATATCCTTATTTTCTTACCTCCTTGGACCTTGTATCCCGCCCGCACTCCTTTTCCACACTTGGCGCATACCAACATAACAGCAGACACAGAAAACACTCCCGGCATTTGAACAATTTGTCCTTTTTGTCCCGCCCGCTTTGCGCGCACATGTTTTTTGCGCATATTCACGCCTTCTACTGCAAGTTTCCTTTCTCTCGGAAGGGCCGTCAAAACCTTTCCCTTTTTCCCTCTATCTTTCCCCGAAATCACCACTACGTTGTCGCCTTTCTTTATTTTCATAAAAGTTCCGGCGCCAATGCCGCAATCTTGGTAAACCCTTTTTCTCGTATCTCCCGCGGAATCGGGCCAAATATCCTCCCGCCCTTGGGCTCTTTCTCTTTTTCCAGCAGAACCGCCGCATTTTCGCTAAACGCGATGTAGGAACCGTCGTTCCTCCGGTAAGGCCTTTTTTGACGCACCACAACTGCGCGGACAACTTCGTGTTTCTTCACTATTCGCCGGGGCTCGGCAACTTTTACGGCGGCCACGATCACGTCGCCAATCTGCGCATAACGCTTGCGCGTGCCTCCCAATACATGAAAGCATTCAATCACTTTAGCACCGGTGTTATCTGCAACTTTTAGACGGGTTCTCAGCTGAATCATAATTTTCCTATCACCACCCACCGCTTATCTCTGGAAATTGGCCTGCTTTCTTCAATAACGACTTTATCCCCCACATGGTATTCTCCTTTTTCGTCGTGTGCTTTGTAATTTTCGTGTATCCGAACTCTCCGCAGATATTTGGGATGCTGTTTGAATCTGGAAACCTCCACCACGCGGGTTTTTTCCATTTTGTCTGAAACCACTATTCCTATAAGTCGTCTTTTAGGCATAATGTTATTGCTGTTTCTGGTTCATTACCGTGAGAATCCTTGCGATATTCCTTCGTATTTCGCGGATGCCCCGCACATTTTTCACTTTGCCAGACGGCAAGTCAAACTTCAGCTGGTGGAGCTTCGCACGTTCTTCTTGCACCATCGTCCGCAATTCTGTCAGGGTTTTCTTTCGCAACGCAGATGTCTCCATAGTATTTACCGTTTTACGAATCTCGTTTTAACGGGAAGCTTTGCCGCCGCCTTGTGCAGCGCTTCTCTCGCCACATCTTCTTTTAGACCGTCCACCTCAAAAATCATTCTTCCGGGTTTTACGGGAAAGGCGTAATGATCCACGCTTCCCTTACCGCCGCCCATAGGCACTTCCGATCCTTTTTTTGTGACGGGTTTATCGGGAAATACACGGATCCACATCCTTCCTCCTTTGCGCAAATACCGGATAATCGCCCGCCTCCCGGCTTCCAGCTGGCGGGCCGTCACCCACTTGTTCCCCTCCGCCTTCAAGCCGTAAGCACCGAACGAAACTTCCGTTCCCCGCGCTTCCGTTCCCTTTCCTCGGGATCGTCCCTTCATCCATTTTCTATGTTTTACTTTCTTTGGAGTCAACATACGTGTCCTGAGTTTATCGAAGGATTAGTCAAATTTCTCGCCTTTGTACATCCATACTTTTACTCCGATCATTCCGTATGTAGTTTTGGCTTCCCGCAGAGCGTAATCAATCTGCGCCCGCAATGTCTGGAGGGGCAGTCGGCCCACCTTCAGCGTCTCTCTCCGCGCAATATCCGCCCCGCCGAGCCGTCCGGATATTTCAAGTTTCGCCCCCTCGATCCCTTTATTCGCCATTACTTTCGCAAGCGCTTGCTTCATTGCGCGCCGGTAAGGCATTCTCTTCTCAAGCTGCTGGGCAATCCATTGAGCGGTCAGGGAAGCCGAATTCCAAGGATTTTTCACCTCGCGGATCTCCAGCCGAATTTCTCTTTTTCGGGTATCTTTGATTACCCGATACCTCCTTTTTTTATCGCTTTCCAAAATTTTTACAATGGCTTTCCGCAACTCTTCAATGCCTGACCCCCCGCGGCCGATAAGCAGGCCGGGTCTGGACGTGTTGATAATAATGGAAATATTCCCCGCGAAACGTTCAATCTCAATGCTCGCAATGCCCGCATCTTTTGCATTCTTTTCTATGTAGGAACGAATCAAAAAATCCTCGCGCAATGCCTCTTGATACGCGGTTTTTTCAAACCATCGAGATTGCCAATCTGCCGTCTCCTTTATGCGAAATACTTTTGGATGCACTTTGTGCGCCATATACTTTTACACTGCCTTCCTTCTAAAGAATCGCTTCACGCCCGTCTCTCTCTTTGCCAGTTTCATCTCTTTAGCCGGCCTGAACTTCGGTTTGCCCTGCCCCGTCCGAACCGCTTCTGCCTCTGCTTGCTGTTCTTTTTGCGTTTCTTCGTATCCTTTTTTCGCGCTCTTTTGAGACCTCGTTTTGCCCTCTGCGCTCGGAACGATTTCGTCGAGAATCAGAGTAATATGAGAGGTCTTTTTTTGAATAGGGTAGGCACGTCCTCTCGCGCGGGGCCGATATCGTTTGAGTTTCGCCCCCTCCGCCACTTGGATTTGCGAAACGATAAAATTCTCCTCATTGGTCGCGAGCATCTGGGAATTGTAAGCCGCCGAAGCAAGAGCCGAGCGAAGCATCTTTCTCAATGGCTCTGCCGCGCTCCTTGTGCACAAACGCAAAATCGTAGCTGCTTCATTCGCCTTTTTCCCACGTATCAAATCCGCAACAAGCCGTACTTTCCTGGGCGCAATTCTCAAATTTCTCAATGTTGCCTTGGACTTCATGCTCTCTTTATTTCTTTTCTACGCGAGCCCTCCCCGCCTGAGGTTGGGTCTGGGCTTGCCCCTGCTCTATTTCTCTTTGCATTCTTCCTCCATGTCTGGAAAACTTCGTCGTTGGCGAGAATTCTCCCAATTTGTGTCCCACCATCTCTTCGGTTGCCTGCACCTGCACAAAGGCCTTGCCATTATGCACCGCAAACGAAAACCCCACCATTTCAGGGGTAATGGTTGTGGAGCGCGCCCACGTTTTGACTCCGGTCTTGCCCGCTCCGCCAGATCGAGGCGAGTCGCCGGACTTAGCTCCCGCAATCTTTTTCATCAAGCGATTATCTATATACGGCCCTTTTTTAAGCGATCGTGCCATATTTTAATTTCGTTAGAAATCAAGGTTCTTGCCGCAGCAAGGTTCTTATTTCTTCCTTTTCTTCTTTCTTCTCGCCAAAATAAAAGTGTTGGTCCATTTTTTTGCCCTGCGCGTCTTCACTCCCAGCGTAGGTTTCCCCCAAGGGGTTTTCGGGTACTTTAACCCAATAGGTGTTCTCCCCTCGCCGCCTCCATGAGGATGATCCGCAGCATTCATGGCGCTTCCCCGTACATGAGGCCTTCTTCCCTTGAGGCGCGCGCGGCCGGCGTTTTTCACTCTTGCATATTTAAATTCCGGATTGGACACTATCCCGATGGAAGCGAAGGACTCCCCCAGCACCTTCCGTATTTCGCTTGAAGGGAATACAAGCTGCGCGTATTTCCCCTCGTGCGCATTTACTTTCGCAGAATTGCCCGCGGCGCGTACCAAAACTCCCCCGCGCCCGGGAATCAACTCAATATTGTGCACTTGTTCGCCCGACGGAATGTTTTTCAGGCGCATCCGGTTTCCGGGCCGCACGTCCGCCTTTTCATCGCACACAATTTCGTCTCCAACCTGAATGCCATGGGGAGCAAGCATATAATACTTTGAGCCGTCTTGGTATTCCACAAGCATAATCCATGCGTTTCTCCCTGGATCGTATTCAAAAGAACTCACCCGCCCTTTTTGTCCCAACTGGACCTGACCGAACGTAACTTTTCGGTAGAGCTTCCGAGCCCCTCCTCCCCGATGCCGTACCGTAATGCGGCCCAAATTGCCGCGCCCCCCCGTTCTGGTAATTCGCGCGAGAAGCCGCTTTTCCGGTTCCTTTTTTGTAAGTATACTTTTCACCATATCAAGTGAAGAAAATTAGGTTGGCAATATTTCTATCTTCTGTCCTTTTTGTATCTGCACAATCGCCTTTTTATATCCTTTCTTTACCCCCCGCGTTTTACCTAATCGTACGCGCTTTGGGTGCACGGTAACAATCCGCGTTTTCTCCACACTCACGCCGTATCGTCGCTCTACGTCTCTTTCAATTTCTTTTTTCGTTGCGGAGGTCTTTACGACAAACACGTACTTATTTTGAGAAGCCAAGCTCGTCGCCTTCTCGGTAATATGCGGCCTCACCAACTGTGAATCTCCGATCGGAACGGCGGGCCGACTCACAACTTTCTCTGCAGACACAGCTTTGACCTGCTGGGTTTTTCGCGCCGCCTTCTCCTTTTTGGGTTTTCCGAAAATCTTAAATGCGGCCATATTATTCTGCGAACATTTCTTCTAATGCCTGCAGAGAATCTTTTGGTATAACCAGATATTTTGCCTGTAGCACATCCAGCACATTAAGCTCTCGTGCCTGCATCGTCCGCGCAAAAGCAAGGTTGTTTCCTGCGCGGATGAGCTCTTGATTCTCTGCGGAGAGAACAATGAGCGTGCGCTTGCTGTCGCAGGGAAGCTTGCGCAACAAGGAAGCCAATTCCTTGGTTTTCCCTCCCCGCACTTTCAAATCTTCCAGCAATACCAAAAAGTCCTTCTTTGCTTTTTCCCCAAGCACCATGCACAAGGCCTTTCTGCGCATTTTCCTGTTTATTTTCTTGGTAAAATTCCTATTCGCTCTAGGGCCATGCGCCACTCCGCCTCCCACCCAAATGGGAGAACGGATACTGCCGTGTCGTGCTCGCCCCGTATGTTTTTGAGGCCAGGGCTTTCGGCCTCCGCCCGAAACTTCTCCCCGCGTCTTTGTGTGCGCTGAGATCTGGCGCGCATTGGCAAGCTGAGCCACCATCACCTGGTGCACAAGGTCGGGGTTCAGCTCCACCCCAAACAGCCTTGCAGGCAATTCCATTGCTCCTACCTCTTTGCCTTCCTGATTGTATACGGTAGCTTTCATGCCTCAAGCGCTATATGCTCCTAATTTCCAGGAGCGTGCCTTTTCTTCCCGGAATCGCCCCCGCTATCGCCAGTATGTTGTTCTTTTTGTCCACCTTTGCGATTTTCAAATTTTTCACCGTAACGCGCTCTGCTCCCATGCGGCCGGGCATTCTTCTTCCCTTAATCACGTGCTCGGGGAAGGAACTTCCCACGGACCCGAGCGTACGTTGTTCGTGCTTTACGCCATGCGTCGCGTTCCTCCCGGAAAATCCATGCCGCTTCACGCCGCCCTGAAATCCTTTTCCCTTGGAAATCCCAGAAACCCGAACTCTATCGCCTTCTTCAAATAAAGAAACGTCTATCGCACTTCCTGCCTCGGCTGCGAGTTCAGAACCTTTTTCCATCCGAAACTCTTTGAGATGCACGAAGGGTTTTCGCTTCCTGGATTTTGTAATTTTCTTTTGCGCGCGTATTTCCTCAAACCCTACTTGAATTGCTTCGTAGCCATCTTTCTCTTTTGTCTTCACCTGCGTAACTCTTACCGGTCCTGCCTGAACCAAGGTAACAGGAATTACCCTTTCATTCTGGAATAGCTGCGTCATGCCGATTTTTTTGCCGATAATCGCTTTCATCCTATATACCAACAAAACCCGGGGCCTAACCCCGGGCGTGTGCCTTGTTTTCAGGTTAGTACCTTAAATTGGGAAGGCGTCAATTCATTGCTGTTAAATATACCACAGCTACATTTTAATTTCAATATCTACGCCTGCGGGCAGATTTAAGCTCGTCAGCGCGTCTATCATTTTCGGGCTTGGATCCAAAATATCGATAAGGCGCTTGTGCGTACGCATCTCATATTGCTCCCGCGCATCTTTGTGCACAAACGAAGACCGGTTTACCGTGTACTTCTTAATGGCAGTTGGGAGGGGTACGGGGCCCACCAATTCACAACCGTGTCGTATGACCGTATCAATGATCTGCTTGCAGGAAGCGTCAATCACCTTGTGGTCGTAGGCCGAAATCTTAATGCGTAGCTTCTGCTGCGTTCCTTTCTCTTCGCCGGAGGACTGACGGGGTGCGCTCTTGGCTTTTACCATATGTGCAAAACGAACCCCCACACTAATTCGCAATTAATTGTGGGGGTGAACTCCATCTATTTGATGATCTTGGTTACCACTCCTGCTCCAACGGTTTTTCCGCCTTCCCGAATCGCGAATCTTTGCTGTGCTTCCATCGCAATGGGCACCAACAGCTTCACTTTAAAAGTAATCGTGTCGCCGGGCATCACCATTTCGGTTCCCTCGGATAATTCCACCTCGCCGGTCACATCGGTCGTACGGAAGTAAAATTGGGGCTTGTACCCTTTAAAGAAGGGTGTGTGCCGGCCGCCTTCCTCTTTGGTCAAAATATAAACTTCGGCTTCAAATTCGGTGTGAGGCGTAACAGTTCCCGGCTTTGCAAGCACTTGTCCTCGCTCAACGTCCTCTTTCTTCAGTCCGCGAAGCAAAATTCCCACATTGTCGCCTGCTCTTCCCTCGTCGAGCATCTTGTTAAACATTTCCGCACTCACAGCCACCGTCTTTGTGGTAGGCCGAATGCCCACAATTTCAATCTCGTCGTTTGGGCGAATCACTCCCCTCTCGATTCTACCAGTAGCCACGGTTCCTCTCCCTTCAATGGAGAACACGTCCTCAATCGCCATCAAAAAGGGCTTATCCGTCTCGCGAACGGGTTCGGGCACGTTTTCGTCCACGGCGGCCATCAAATCCAAAATGGGCTTTGCCACCTCGTCGTCCGGGCTTTTTGCTTCCAATGCTTTCAGGGCAGACCCCCGAATAATGGGCACGGTGTCCCCCGGGAAATTATATTTGTTTAGCAACTCCCGCACTTCCGACTCCACAAGATCAATGATTTCGGGATCGTCCACCATGTCAACCTTATTCAGAAACACCAGCACGTAAGGCAAGCCCACTTGGCGGGCAAGCAGAATGTGTTCTCGAGTCTGAGGCATAGGGCCATCGGGAGCGGAAACCACCAAAATCGCTCCATCCATCTGGGCGGCTCCCGTAATCATATTTTTAATGTAGTCAGCGTGCCCCGGCGCATCAATGTGCGCATAGTGTCGCTTCTCGGTTTCGTATTCCAAATGCGTAAGAGAAATGGTAATCCCTCTCTGCTTTTCCTCGGGGGCTGCGTCAATCTGGTCAACGCTCTTTTCGGTTGCCGCAAACCCTTTCAGCTTCAGGACGTGAAGAATCGCGGCAGATAACGTGGTCTTCCCATGATCAACATGGCCAATCGTGCCGATATTTACGTGAGGTTTTGTTCGTTCAAATTTTCCTGCCATAGAAATTATTGGTTAATGGGTTTGGTTAGCTTTGGTAATGAAGTCAATATATACTCAAAGAGGCAAATCGTCAATAGTAAGCTCCCCTAATCGTTCTTCTCCCGGAGGAGGGGCAGAGCTTGAGACCTGCTTGGAGGACATTGTCTGGGCGGGCTCTTGCTGGGCCGGGGGTTGTTCTGTGCGGGGCGCGTTTCCGCGCTCCTGACGCTTCTCCCCCCTCCATTCGTCAAAAGACATAATAACCACCTCGGGCTTATCATTCTCCACGATGATAATTTTCCCGCCTTCCCGTTTAATAATATCTTTTATTTCGTGTAAATTCATCTTCGTTTACCCTCAATAACCTCCTGCGTGATATTGGAGGGCACTTGTTCGTATCGCTCAAACTCCATAGTAAAGGTTCCCCGCCCTTCCGTCAAGGAGCGGAGATTGGTGGCGTACCCGAACATCTCTGCCAGAGGGACTTTCGCCGAAATAATTTTCATATCAAGGCGGTCTTCAGTTTCCTCAATGCGCCCCCTCCTTGAAGAAAGATCGCCGATTACGTCCCCAAGAAATCGAGAGGGAACCGTCACCTCCAAGCGCATGATGGGCTCCAACAGCACCAACTCCGCCTTTTTGGCTGCTTCCTGGAAAGCCATGGAAGCCGCTATTTTAAAGGCGAATTCCGAGGAATCCACTTCGTGATACGAGCCGTCATACAAAGAGGCTTTGAGGTCCACCACAGGGTAGCCCGCCAGCACGCCTTTATCCATGGCTTCCTGAATACCTTTTTGCACCGCAGGAATATATTCGCGAGGGATCGCGGCTCCCTTAATCTCGTCCACGAACTCAAACCCTTCCCCTTCTTTCTTGGGCTCCACGCGCAAAAACACATGGCCGTACTGCCCTCTTCCGCCCGACTGACGCACGTATTTTGCCTCGGTCTCCGCCTTGCCTCTGATCGTTTCCTTATACGCCACCTGCGGCCGCCCTACGGCTGCGCCCACGGAAAATTCCCGCTTCATGCGGTCCACGATAATTTCCAGATGCAATTCTCCCATGCCAGAAATTATCGTCTCTCCCGTTTCCAAGTCGGAGTTCACGCGGAATGTGGGGTCTTCCTCTGCCAAACGCCTGAGCGCCAAACCCATCTTCTCCTGATCTGCTTTGGTTTTGGGCTCTATGCGAATTGAGATAACGGGCTCGGGGAACGAAATTTGCTCCAATACAATGGGAGAGTTCTCGGCGCACAGGGTATGACCCGTGCTCGTATTCTTCAAGCCCACGGTAGCCGCAATATCTCCTGCGTAAAGTTCGCCAACTTCTTCGCGCTCCGCCGCATGCATGCGCAAAATCCGGCTGATGCGTTCTCGCTCTTCGGTTGTGGAGTTTTGCACGTAAGAGCCCTTCTGAAGAGTACCTGAATACACCCTAAAGTATGTAAGCGTTCCCACAAAGGGATCGGAAGCTACCTTAAAGGCAAGCGCCGAAAACGGCTCTGCGTCGGAGGGTTTTCTCTCGATTGTCTCTCCCGTCTTTGGGTCCGTACCCTCAATGGCGCTGACGTCAACCGGACTCGGCAAATAGTCAACCACGCCGTCAAGCACCATTTGCACTCCCAAGTTTTTTAAAGCAGCTCCCGTAAACACCGGTACCAATTTGCCTTTGATCGTCGCTCGCCTGAGCGTCCGCTTAATCTCCTCCACGGAAAGCTCCTCCCCGCCGAGATATTTTTCCATCAAGACCTCATCTTCCGCGGCAACCTTTTCTAAGGCCCTACCGCGCCATTCCTTTGCTTTCTCCGCAAGTTCCTCGGGTATTTCTCCGGTCTTTACGGTCTGCCCAAAATCCCCTTCAAAATATTTCGCCTTCATTTCCAGCAAATCAATCACCCCTTTCAACTGACTCTCTTCGCCAATGGGAATCTGCAAAGCAACGGCGTTTCTCGTAAGTTTCTCCCGAATAGAATTCAAACTTTTTTCAAACGAAGCTCCAACGCGGTCAATTTTGTTAACGAAACAAATGCGCGGCACGCCGAACTTGTCTGCCTGGCGCCACACGGTTTCTGACTGCGGCTCCACCCCCGCCACACCATCAAAAATTACGATTGCTCCGTCTAATACTCGAAGCGAGCGCTGAACTTCGGCGGTAAAATCAATGTGACCCGGCGTGTCAATAATGTTAATGCGGTATTTATTCGCCTGTTCGTTGGGCAAATACGTTGGGACCCAAAAGCAGGTGGTGGCAGCTGCCGTAATGGTAATACCCCGCTCTCGTTCCTGCACCATCCAGTCCATAATGGCGGCTCCTTCGTGCACTTCGCCAATTTTATGGGAAATTCCCGTGTAAAACAAAACGCGCTCGGTGCTCGTCGTTTTTCCGGCGTCAATATGCGCAATAATTCCTATATTTCGGTATTTTTCAATGGGATATTGCCTCGGCATAGTGAGTGTAGTCGAACTACCACGCAAAGTGCGCGAAGGCTCTATTGGCCTCTGCCATACGATGAGTGTCCTCCTTTTTTCTCACCGCGGCGCCCTCGTTTTTGTAGGCGGCGAGCAGTTCTTCTGCGAGTTTTACCATCATGGACTTTCCTTTTTTTGCCCTTGCCGCGGCCAAAATCCATTTCATCGCCAAACTCGTCGCTTTTTCCGGCTTCACCTCCATAGGAACCTGATAGGTCGCTCCTCCCACGCGCCGCGAGCGCACCTGCAGGAGGGGCGCGCTGTTCTCAATGGCTTTGCGAAACACCTCCACCGGATCTTTTTTTGACTCCGTCTTTACCAATTTAAAAGCTCCGTACACGATTTTCCGCGCGACGGTTTTCTTCCCGCGTTCCATCACCTGATTGATAAATTTTCCCACCATCTTGTCTTCCACCTCCATACAGAAAAATTAGGCCTTTTTCTCTTGTTTGACTCCGTATTTTGAGCGCTCCTGCTTTCTGCCTTCCACGCCACCCGCGTCCAGCACTCCTCTTACGATGTGGTAGCGGACGCCGGGCAAATCTTTCACGCGGCCGCCCCGAATAAGGACAATAGAGTGCTCCTGCAGCTTATGTCCCACTCCCGGAATGTAGGCGGTTACCTCCATGCCGTTGGACAGCCGCACCCTCGCCACTTTCCGAAGCGCGGAGTTTGGCTTTTTGGGCGTGATGGTTTTTACCTGCAGACATACACCCCTCTTGAAGGGCGAAGGATAAGGGACTACCCGATTTTTTTGAGCGCGGAAACCAAAAGTCAAAGCGGGCGTCTTGTCTTTTTTCGCGTCCTTTTTTCTCGGTTTTTTAATAAGTTGTCTAATCGTGGGCATAAATAAAAACCTCAAAAACTAAATTACCAAATAACACCTCGTCTGTCAATTAAAAACCCGCGATCATGCGGAACAGCCAGTCAATAAAGGGAAACAAATACCGAAACAGGAAAAAGATAAAGAACAGCAAGATAAACAAGCCGTACCTAAGCAGAAACCCTCGCATGCTCGCAAGGGACGGCGGGAGAAAATCAAAGAGGATATGCGAGCCGTCAAGCGGAGGAATGGGCAGCAGGTTAAAAATGGCGAGCACAAGGTTCAAATAGACAATCCCCACAAACAGGGGGATGACTCCCGGTAAAATCTCGGCGATGGGTCCGCTGAAAAAGCGCAGCAGAAGCCCGAAAAAGAGGGCAATCGCGAGGTTCGCCCCGGGCCCGGCAAAACTCACCTTGGCAGCTCCGTACTTTCTATCGCGCAGATTATAGGGATTGACCGGCACGGGCTTTGCCCAGCCAAAGAGAATAGGGCTTCCGAAAAGGACGAGCAAAAGCGGCACGGCTATAGAACCGATGGGATCAATGTGGGGAATTGGATTGAGCGTAAGCCGCCCCGCGTTCTTTGCGGTTGGGTCTCCCAAAGACAAAGCCATGTACCCGTGCGCAATCTCATGAAGAATGACGGACAGCAAAAGAATCGCGAGAAAAAACAGCGCAGAAGCAATATCCATACCTTCAAACATACCACGGCTTGAACAATTATTCAAATACTGCTATGCTTTTCCTGTATGCAGCAATGCGCTATCTGCGGAAAAACAAAAAACATTGCATGGCGTTTAGTGAAGCTTCGGGGAAAATACAACCCCACTATTAAGCGTGTCCAGAAACCAAACCTCCAATGGATGCGTCTGCCCGACGGCGGGCGCGTAAAAGCGTGCGCCAATTGCATCAAGCGCCTATCCAAATCCTAAATCCGGAGTGTAGTACAGCGGCAGTATGCACCCTTGGGGTGGGTGTGACCCGAGTTCGACTCTCGGCACTCCGACAGAAAAAATACCCGTTGCCACAGTTTTCAAAATCGCCGCATTCCGCTTGCTCCCATAATGTAAATCCTTTCTTTTAAAATATGCTTCCTCCTTCTTCTACGATTACCTCTCCCCCTTTTTCAATAATAAGATTTGAGAGATTAATATTCAGAACTCCCACCTTCTGAATAATCAAGTTTGCCGAATCTTTAACTATGACATGAGTAGGGGGAGTAACCGTTGTATTCAAAATACAACTTTGAGTCACCTCCCAGTCTCCGGTATTAGGTGGACTACATTCTGGCAAGGTTTGAAAACTAATTACGTAGTCATCCGGGTTGGAATTGCCGGCATTATCTTGGCAGCGGACATAAAAGTTATAGCTGAGGCCATTTCCCAAATTAGAGAGAGTAAAGGAATGCTTTGTAGCGTTAGTGTTGGCAAAGACATTTGGCATTACCGCATACGATGTTCCAGGAATAGTATCATACTTGCAGATGGCGTCTTTACTGGTGGTTAAAGAAACGTCGGCTTGGGTCGTCCCGCTTGGCAGTAAGCCAAGTGGTTCGCCATCATATCTATTTGGCGGAGTAGTGTCAGAGCCGGGAGCTGAGGTTGTATATGTAATATGTAATTTAGCTGCGAGGCTTGGATTTAAATCATAGCTTGTCCAGCTGTGGTATTGTTCTGGCTCTACGGTGGCCCCGCTTTCTAGCAATACCACTTCCTCAATAGAGCCATGTTTATCAACTAATTCTTGGATGCCTGCCGTTAAGGAGGGGGTTTGAATCCAACTATCTGGAATCTGTTTTGGCCAAGTCCAATTAATGACAAAGTTTGTCTTATCGCCCCAGCGGTGGAAAGGTGTGGAATTCGGACTGAAAGAGCTGGGGGAAGCTGTGTCTTCAAAAGCTAAAGAAGTTGATATGAGGTAGCCCCACTCCTGCTGATTAAATTCTACATAAGCTTTGCTAATGAGAGCGCCGGCTGGAATACCTAACCCAGTCCATCTCCAGCCACCAAAAGTAGCCTCTCCCGAGGACCCAGGATTGCCGGCAAATACACCAAAGTCACTGTCGGTATGGCTATACTCTGGCCAAGAATCAGGGTCGTGGTACGCATCGTCTGAACTGGCTGCAACTTGGGCTTCTCGTATAATCTCTCCGGATGGTTGAGCTAACGAGATCATTCTATCCCAAAGGAAAAAAGCTAAAAGTGGGCTGGCCGCAACAGCGAAAAGCAAAGCTTTTTTAAGGGGCAATTTGGGAATTTGATAGAAACGCTTATCCATGAATTTTAGGACTTTATTGTTAATAAATCTTCCCGCCTTGCTTTATAACTACTTTCCCTCCCTTATCTACCCACAAATAGTGATTGAGAAAATCAATATCTAAGGCAGAATTCTCGCCAATAGTAAGCCCGACATTCTCTTTGACAATGACATTTCCGGGAGCAGTGGCGCTACCGGTAAAGGTGCAGTTTTCTGGTATTTCCCAGCTCCCGAATATGGGCGGAGTACACCGGGTACCCAAAACCGCGTAACCGCAAGTAGCATTTTCTGCAGTAGTAGGTAGCCAGCCAACATAACTGCCAGCAATATCCCATACTTCATAAACAAACGTCTGGAGTACAACTGATTTATCGGTTCGAGAGACAATCCCGCAATAACCTCTCTGGTGATTGGGATTGGCAGCAGACCAACCATTGGAAATTTTGCCAGCTCCCCAGACCTCGGGCCTGCCCAAATAACCACTTAGAGAAGCCGTCATTTCCACTTTGCTGCGCTTAACCAAATACACGCTACTCGCTAAAGGATCTCCGGGATAATCTTTAATAAAAACATACTTTATCCTATCGGTTGTAGATGCTACAGTTCCCTTAGAGGCTGTGAAATATTCTACTCCGATGGCTCTACCAACTTGAATTCGAGGTTTGGTGATATTGTTGCGATTGTCCCATATTGGCTTTCCCGTATTGGCCAGGGCAGATAATATTTCATCCACACTGGATTGGGGCGATTTCTGTTGCAATATCGCCCACGCGCCAGCCACATGAGGAGCTGCCATTGATGTGCCATCCAATTTTATAAATCTTCCTCCGGGAACTGACGAATTAACGTCCTCCCCAGGAGCCAGCAAATCAAGAAAAGAAGCGCTATTCGAGAAAGAAGCCACCTGATCTGATTTTGTGGTAGCTCCTACGCTCACAGCGCTTGAAATACAGCCGGGGGAAGAAATAGCATCCGAGTAGGAGTCATTACCAGATGAAATTACAGTGGCAATACCCGCTCCTTTTAGGAGATCGATAATTGATTTTCGAGAATCACCATCACAAGGGGAAGTATTTCTCCCGCCACCCAAACTCATATTTGCTGCTGCAATGTTATAGGCGTTTCGAAGATTATATACTCTTTCCAAACCAAGAATCTGATCGCTAGACCGACTCCGTACGTCTCCTGAAAAATTACTAAACACTTGAATTGCAATAATATTGGCATCTTTAGCCACTCCGGAAAAATCAGAGCCCTTGCCAGCAGCAATGCCAGCCACATGCGTTCCGTGATAACAACCAGCTATTGAACAATTCACTCCTGCTCCGCTACCGATTTGCTGCACTTGGCCATTTGGGCATAGCGTGGAAGACGTAGCAGTGTTGGACGAATAACATGCTTCTGATACCACTTTACCTGCCAGAAAAGGATGATTCTTGTCAACTCCGGTATCTAAGATAGCGATAACTTGTCCGGCGCCAGAATAGCCTCCAGCCCAAGCATCCTCTGCTCCGATTAAAGGAATAGTGTCAGAAAGGGTAGGAGGAACCGCGATATCTTCTTCAATGCTAATCACCCCTTCTTGAGAAATTAAGTCAGCTAAAGCTTTTTCATCCACTTCCAGGGCCATATATGGAATGTATGTGAATTTTTTTACCGAGGTTGCTTGGCCCTGCTTAATTCCTTGGAGTGTCCTGCCTTGGGCTTGGGAGATTGCTTGTCTTTCTGCCAGACTCACTTCTAATTGCCCTAGCTCAAATCCGGTTTTAAAACCAACAATTACTGGAATTCTTCCGTTTGTTTGAGCTTTCTGGAAAAGAGCGCTGTATTTAGCTGGAATATCGTTGGGGTTGCCCCCTGGGGAAACAGCTTGAATTGAACCCTGCAATACCCCTATTCCCAGAAGCACTGATAGTATACCAGCAAAAACAATCCACCTGATTTTTTTAGCCCATAATGTAGGATCAAATACTTTCATATCGCTTTAACTAAGAAATTCTTGGCAAGGATTTGGTTTTTAGTATGGGCAACCGCTTCCAATACAAATTTCTCCGTCTCGCTCCATAATTATCTTGGCACGGTCAGTCCTCAAACCAATTCCCCAAAAGCCCTGTATTAATACGGGGTCAGCGTCCATGTCGTTCGTACCACTCAAATTGAGCACAGCGGCATCGCCATTAGACATTCCGTACCAGTAGCCGCCCCAACCACCCGTATCTCCATCTCCTCCCAAGGCAAATCCAGCAGAGTCTGTGCCGTCTAATGCAACAGAACCCCCATCGCCAATATGGAGTTTTGCTTGGGGGTCGGTTGTTCCAATGCCGACATTACCATTGTCCCGCAGAGCCATTTTTTCTGCCCAACCAGTACCATCAAAGTACATAAAATTAAGTCTATTTTCTGGCCCAGAAATATCTCCGGGTGCTCGTATGCCTATTGACCATTGTTCCCTACCACCCGTTGCGTTTGCCAGTTCTAGAGCGGCATTAGTATGCACGCCAGATCCCTCTATTCGAAGCAGGGCAATATTCGAATCATCATATACTGTTAGCTGCCTATGGTCTCCCATTCCTGAAGGAAGAGAGTAAGAAAAATCGGTCCCAATGCCAAGTCTTCCAAGAATATAGGAGTCATCTGTATCTTTTACTTGGAGCGCTGCTTTTACTACGCCAACCAGTGTTGCAATTATAAATAGAGATAGTATGGCGATGCCTATCAAAGCGAGGCGAGAAAAAAAACTTTCAATCTTGGGGGAGAATTTGACGAGAGAAAATCTTTGTTTGTTCATAATAAAAGAATGAATTATTAATTATTTTTTATAAAAAACTGCACCAAAATTGGTGCGGCTGAGTCGCCTAGCAAGGTTATTGGTATGAGTCGACAGTTCTTCATCCCAAAGACCGCGATACTGATTAGTTCATCATACTCAAGGTATCCTTAATCTGTCAAGTGTGCCGTTTTCTAGTCACTAGCTTGGTCGCAATTACTGAACGCCGCTCGAACCTATTTTGAACAAACTCCTGATTGGTGCCGCGCCTGCGGCGCGCCCAGGGGGGTATGATAGCGGTTCAATTCCGCTTGGCCCGACTAACAGAAAAACACCCTTCCTCCGCCAACTGGCGGATCAGGGTGTTTTTCTGTTTTGCGTTCACTGATCCTATTTCCTTACCGCTTCCTTCAGTCCTTTTCCCGCAGAGAACTTGGGGACGACGGCGGCCGGAATCTGAATCTTGGCGCCCGTTGCCGGATTCACCCCCTGCCGCGCCGCCCTTTTGGATGTCTTAAAAGTCCCAAATCCCGTAAGGGCAACGCTCTTCCCTTTTTTCAGGGCATCCACAATTCCGCCGGTCAACGCCTCAAGCGCTTCTCCGGCCTGCTTTTTGGTAATGTTTGCCTTTTGCGCCATTACCTCAAGAAGTTGTTCTTTGTTCATTATGATGATGCAAAAACTTAAACATTGCAAAATCGCCTCGACCTTAGCAATCCAAGCAATAGTATACCAAGAGGGCTACTCCCAAGCAACTCTATCCTTCAGATCTTCCCTGCGCTCCTGCAGCGTTCCCTGTTGGGATTGGGGCTGCTGAACGGAGGGCTGCGAAGAGGGAACCTGAGGCACCGCAGGCGGCGCGCTCTTCACAAAACCGGAACGCTCTTTGCGCGCGCGCACTCGCCGTATCAGAATAAACGCGGCGAGGAAAACAAGGATGCCAAGAGCAGAAAGCTCGGGCGTTCCCAAATTGCCCAAAGGACCGAGCGCAGCAAGAAAACCTCTTTCATCTTCGCTCTCTTCTTCACCGTCGACTGGCGGACCTTCTTCCTGCTCAAAAGCGACAACACTGACGGATTCTTCCTTCAAATCGGACTCCGAGCCTTGAACAAGTTCTTCTGCCCCTGCCAGCGGGGGGTTTTCCACAGATACCTCTTGCGCTTCAACCGCCAATTGCTCCTGGAGTTGCCGTTCCAGCGCTAATACCTGCTCCTCAAGAGCCATCTTCGCAAGAATTAAAGACAAACGAAGCAACTCTTGTTCCGCCTCCTCAAGCTGCCACGCAATGTCCGCAAGGAGCGCCAACCTCTCCTCTTCGGTCAACTCTGCTGTTTGCATCATCGCGCCATTCTCCTGGCCTCCGCCCACCTGGCCAACCACAACTTCGGGGATGTCGGAGGACTCTGAATCCTGTGCAGATAAAGTTCCGCCCCAAAACATCCCTGTGGCCATTACAGCGGCGAACGCACTCCACGCGACGTATTTTTTCAAATCAATTTTGTTCATAAGAGAAATGATAACTACTACTTTCTCTTTTCACGACCTTTAGTCCCCTGGTTCCTCAGAAGCACTTTCCTCGGGAGTTCCATCTTCCTCTGCGGCCTCGCTATCTGAATCTTCACTCTGAACATCTTGCTCCTCTTGGTTCACTTCCACAATGACCTCTTCGCTGGAATCTTCCACAGGTTCTCCGCTGAGCCCATCTGTTGGTTCCTCACTTTCATCTTCTTCCAGTTTCCCTTCCTCCTCTGATTCTTCTCCTTCGCCCTCTTCCTCAGCAGGTTCCTCAGCGGCCTCATGCATTTCTCCCCCTTCGAGCTCTCCTTCTTCATCGACTTCCGCAAGAGAAGAGTGCCCTTCTTCGTCTGGAGGAGGTGGCGAACCACCACCAGACCCATCTGATGTACCAGAAGAATCTTCTTCTCCAAAATCCTCCAGCTTGTTCGGGCCCCCGGGCGTGGGCACAGGATCAAACCAATCACCAGCACCGTCTGGAATACGCGCTACGGATTTGCCTTCATTGCCCGCATCGTCGTCATCAGCGGGTTCGTTTTCTTCTCCGGGCGTGGTATCGGTATCGCTATCTTGATCATTTGCGCTCGTACCATAGATATGCTCGTCCTGCAGCTCGTCTGCTGTGTTGTAGAGAGAGACGGTATCTCCGGTGTTGTTTAACACGGCTCCAGCCATAAACACCACAAGCCACTCGCTTCCGCTTCCCATGGCTCCTATAACCGTACTGCCGGTATGCGTGTTGCTGTCGGAAATGGTCTGCCGGTTCCCAGAAGAAGAATCATCTTCCAAATACCAGCTAGCAACATTCACCGCAGAATCTCCCAAGTTATACAGTTCCACCCATTCTCCGAGCAATCCGTCTTGATTATCGTCTCCTTCGGGATTGGGCAAAATCTCATTGAGCACTACTGTCTGCTGCGGCGTACTGCTTAGCTGTTCTTGACGCTCCCCTACGTTGAACGCCACGCAGTAGTAAGTTTCGCCAGCTGCAGGATAAGAAACAAAATCAAGGTTGTCGTAATAGATAACGTCTCGGTGGCAATAAAACTCTGCAGACACGTCGTCAAACGCGAGCAGGTCTTCATCCACCGAAGAATCTTCCACGGAAAATGGGAAGTATCCTTCTTTGAACACTTCTCGTACCCAAATGCGCGGGTTGATATTATCCAAAGGCACTACGATACTGGCAACTCCGCTGATATTCGTGGGGCCAAAGGCAACCCAAGGAGCGCCCGCTTCTCCGGTGTTGCTCGGAGGGGGTGGAGGAAACTGGTTGAATACTTCTTCTGGTGCCCACTGGAAAAACCATCCTTCTTCCAACCAGCAGTCATCGGCCTGGTCTTCAGAGAGATTCGCGAGAAAGTCCGCCGCCGTTGAACTCGTGATAGGCGGCTCTCCTTTCACATTGCCCCAGTTGGGAAGAAGTGATTCATCGTTACACACAATTTTTGTAACAGTAAGGGTGGTGGTTTCTTCTTCCGGCCTCGGTTCGATCTGGGCGGTTACGTTCACCACGTGCGCTTCAAAAGCAGAAGCTAAAATTGCGGATCCGGAACTTCCCAGTACCACCAAACCCGCCAACCCCAGCACGAGTGCACCCCGCGCCCACTGCCCGAGCGCGGCGTGCCGCTTTTTCGCGAGAGCAGGTGCAGCAAAAGCAAGTGCCATCTGCCGCTCGCCCTGAGCGGAGTCGAGTGGGGATATACGCACCTTGATCTTCGTTTCCTTATAGTAGCTGTAACTGCTCATTCTCCTTTAATCATTGATTTAGTAGTATGCTCACATATCCAAGCTTGGAAATTTTAAACGGCTTCCCGCGCCATTCCACTGTTTTGCCTATAATGTCGCGCCACGCAACGGGAGTATCTTCTGCATTGTTGGCATCACCCTTTGTAACCACCTGTCCGTCTTTAAACTCCACCACGCGGTGAATCGTGAACCCCTGCGGATTCTGGTACACCACGATATCGCCAATCTCAATCTCTTCTTTGCCCTCAACTCCTTTAATAAAGACCAGATCTCCCTTTTTCATCGTCGGCCACATCGAACCCGACGTAATCGCGGCCATGGGGTACTCGCTCTGCAAGACCTTGCTTAACACGACCGGCGTACCGTATATCAATCCTCCCAGAATAGCGAGATACACAATCCAGCCGACAATACTCCTTACGGCCGACTTCTTTTTCTCTGTTGTACGTTCTTCATGTTGTTCCAAATTCTCCATTATATTGGCTTGGGAATACGAAACACCCACACCTTCCCTTCGTATTTCCGGGTTTCAGCAGAAGGCGGGATGCGCACTTCCAGCGAAATTTTCGCTTCTTGCCCTGGCGCTACGATAAAGAAATTTGGATCCACGCGTACCAAATCAGAGAGTTCACCACGAGTCCACACCATAACGTAAGTATCAATGCCGCCGCCGTTTGCCACACTTACCTGCCGCGCCAATCTGCCGTTGCGCGAGAGATCGCCAAAATCCAGGCGCTCCGTAAGCGGATTCACGCCAACGACGTTCTCCCCTTCCACCACGTTCACCACCATGTCGTATTTGCTGGCGTTTATAATCTGCACCAGCACAAATAGCGCTATGACTCCGAGAACGACGAGAATCGCGATTTTAATTTTCTTCATATTGATTCCCCATTTCCCCGCACCTTTTGCGTACGCAAAAGGTGCGGGGTCAATCAGAAATCAATCAATATATCCTTGTCACTTCCACCCAAAGATCGCATCCGAATACCTTGCTCTCATCTTCCGGGTTTGCCATAAATTCGTCTGGGTCAGCGTCTGGATTGTGGCTTTCCACAAAGAGAGACCAATCCTGCGCGCACTGCCCCTCAAAGCATGGCACTGCCAAGTCAATCGTCCAGTTATCGCCAACATGAGCAGCCTGTTTGTTAATGGTGCCTGTGGCGATCGCGGCTGGATCATGGAATGCCGGAATTCCAACATCGTTTCCGTCAAGATTCGCAGGGGTTTTCGACAGATACGGGCACAGCAACGGCAGCATCACGTGTCCAGGATTCTGGCAGATGAATTCGCCATTCTCATCCTCCGTTACCTTGCTGAATTCCGTGGGATTGGTTACGCTGTCTGCGCATTTTGGCTTTTGCTTGATCTGATAGTCTATCTTTGAAACCCTGTCTTGATCTCTCGTTGAAAATGATTCAGAAAAGGTAACAAAGAAACCAAGCTCTTTGTATTCTTGCGGAAACATCGTGCCAAAATCCCGCGCTTCTGGGTGAACGAACAAGGCGTTTTCAATCTGCGCGGTCACGTTGATCACATACGCTTCAAACGCGCTCAATCCAGCCACACTGCCCAATGCAGCAAATACAGCTATTCCTGCCAACGCGATTTTCTTTTTCATACAACCTTGCTCTTAGACGTTATTTAGTCCTCATCAGAAAATCGGGAAACTCCGGTCACTTCGATCCAAAGATTGCACCCGAAAATCTTGTGCTCAAGATCTTCATCAAGTACATAGTCGTCTGGATCTGCGTCAGGATTGATTCCAGTCACGAAATCTGCCCAATCCTGCGCGCAGTTATCTCCAAAGCATGGAACTTTGAGATCGATAGTCCAAGTGTCCTCAAGATCCTGTTCAGACTTTGCGAGTCGTCCTTCGACATCATTCCAGTCGATTGTTCCATCGGGGTTAATTGTCCAGGGCTGGTGGAAGGAATCCAAAGAATCATCATTCCCTGGTGTTGGGTTCGCATCTGGATGCTTGGAAAGATACTCACAAAGCGAAGGAAGAAGATAATAATCGGGTGTTGGGCCGGGGCCTACTCCATCTGGCCTGTCTTCGTCACAGTCCACTGTATACTCAGAGGTACCCGAGGCAGCTACGATATGCCCTGTCCAAGTTGGACCGACGAGAGTTTCTCCATCATCCTCTGTGACACCACATTTTGGTTTTTGGCGAATGATGTACTCAACATCGTTTGCATCGGTTGAGCTGGCGAAAGACGAAGAAAGTGCCACACGCAACGTTTGGTCAAGTTCTTCCTGCGGGAATACAGTTCCGAAATTCAATGGATCGGTTGGAACCTGCAATGCGTTCTCGATTTTTGCGGTTACGTTGATGACGTGCGCCTCAAACGCGGACAATCCTGCCACGCCTCCAGCCACTGCCACCAAACTCAAGGCGCCCACGAAAATTTTCTTTTTCATTGTTTGTTCAATTTGGTTTGTTATACGACCTCTATGAGATTTCGACCTTTTATAACATCAATAAAAAATGATGTTTCCAAGTAATTTATGCCGGGCACTCGGTCAGTCCCTGCAGAATTGCTTCCAAGTCATCGAAATCAGCAGCGTCAAAGTAGTGCTCTGGAGGATCGGTGCTCGCGATGCTGGTTTCCAGGTAAGTTGCTGTGCTTCCTGTAGTACCAACTCCTACAACGAAGATTTCAATTCCAGCTGCTTTTGCAGCAGTTGCGGCCGCTGTTGCATTAGCCGCGTGATCCCCACCCATATTACTGGTTGTTGGCGCGCCATCGGTGATTAATACGATAAAGTCCGGGACGGTTGAATCGTCACGATCCCGCACACTCGCTAATTCTGCAGCTGCATCCAAAAGTGCATCTTCAAGATTGGTTAAACCTCCCGAACTAAGAAGATCAATCTTATCTTTCACATCCTGGCCAACCCCAGTGAGCTCTTGATCGAGTGTTGCTGCGCTAGAAAAGCTCACCATTCCGATATGCACCCCATCCGCTGAAGGAACTAGCGCATCTACGAATGCCTTTGCGGCTGTTTTCAGTGTAGCAAGTTCGCTGCTATCGATGCTTCCAGATCGGTCAAGCACGAGCATCAAATCAATATCTTCATCGCAAGGAATACCGCCGTTGGGCAAGCTCACGTTGAACACTTCAACCCACAAATCGCAGCCGAATGTCTTGCTCTCGTTCTCGATGGGCTGCACATAGGCAGCGGGAGCCGCGCTGGCATTCACGCCCAGCACGAAACTTTCCCAATCCTGCGCACAGTTGTTACCAAAGCACGGCACTTTCAAGTCAATCAGCCATGTGTCCAACTCATCGCCGGCCGCTTTTACAAGCTGCCCACCTGTCTGCCAGTCAAATGTATCCGCTAGAGTCCAATCCACAATTGGCCCGTGGAAAGCCAGAATTTCTTCACCGTCGTTTTCTTGCGCGGTGCCGTCGCCGGTAATTTCCGACTTTGACAGGTACGGACACAGCAACGGCAGAATCTCGTGCTCTGGATTTGCACATCCCACGAAATTCCCCTGCCCGTCTTCAACGACTTGGCTAAACTCGGTTGGGTCCACAGGATCATTCGCGCATTTTGGCCTTTGCCGCAGGACATATTCCACGTCGTCCACGCGATCTTCTGCTAAGAACGACTCGGAAAGATATACGTCAAACTTTTGCTCCAGCGCTTCCTGTGGAAACACCGTGCCAAACGTAAGCTCATACGTGGATACGTTCAACGCGTTTTCAATCTTCGCGGTTACGTTGATGACGTGCGCCTCAAACGCGGACAATCCTGCCACGCCCGAAACCACTGCCACCAATGTCGTCGCTCCCAATAAAATTTTCTTTTTCAGACGTTTGTTTAAAATTTACGTTTTGTAAGTTCGACCTTGATTGCGTTCCGAAACCCATAAAATTCGGAGTCCGCCCTTTCTCCGCATTGCCAGAAGGGAAAAACCAATGCCAGCAATCAAAAGAAAAAGCGGACCCCAAACTCTATGTTCAGGAATCCGCGTTGCGACAACAAAAAGCTTCTCCCATGAGTGTATCGCAATGAAATGTCTGCGGGGAAAAAGCCATATTCAGATAATGCTCTGTATCTGCCAGGATCGCAAATCGCGAAAACCCTGTCAATACTTTATTAGGACAACTTTTCCACACCACTTTTGCACAATTCTGTGGAAAACAAAAAATGCCCTAGGTGGGACATATTTTGACAGGAGATAAAACAGATAGGACAAAAAATATAACACTAGGACAATAAGCTCACTCCACTTCTTGTGCGTATTGACCAGAAACCCAACCTTCTCCAAGATCGGGATGCAAAATACGATACCAGTTATCCCTTACTTGCGTGTATTCATATACATCCCCGGGCAAAACCCGGCCGATCTGCCGAGTCTGCAAAGATGCCCCGTCGCGAACATTCAGGAAGCCCACTCCGGTTTCCAAGATGCGGATGCGCGGATTCGTTTCTTCCTCTCCGCCGGCTGGCGGAAGTTCCGGGGCAGACGGAGTATTCCCTGCCACAAACAGTTCTTCGGGTTTACTTGCGGCTTCGTTTATTACGATAACCGTGTTTTCCGTTGTAAAAAATACATATAAGCTGAACGCAAAAATCCCTCCAACAAGGGCAAGGAATAAGAGGGGTACGATTTTGCGCTTTTGCGCTACCATACTCTTTCTATGGTATACTATAGCACGGAATGAAATTCTCAATCAACCTCTCTGGAAAAACGCTTTACAGCTTTATGCGCGAGTGCGGATACACCCCCCAAGAAAAGCTCGTTTTTCACCGTTTCCTCGCGAGGCGCCGTTATCCGAAATTCCACATCTACGCCAGCGTTTCCGCGAATAAAAAAACTGCTGTCTTGAACCTCCATTTGGATCAAAAACGGCCAAGCTACAAAGGCAGCCACGCCCACTCGGCAGAATACGACGGCCCCGTCGTAGAGAATGAGGCCGTTCGCATTCAGTCATTCTACTCCTAAGGGGCGCGAGGCATACGTTTTTCAAAGACCCCCGCAGGCAAAATTGCTTGGCTTTGCGAAGCGAAAATTTTGCCGAGGATAGAGCGAGCTTGCCGCAGGAGCAAACGAGCGTGTCGCGAAAAGCCGTGTGCCGAGCGCTCCTATGCAAGTATTTGCGACTTGATTTTTTGCCACCACGGCGCCTCGTATTCTTCTAATTTTTTGCGGCTTTCCTCGTACACCTTTCCCATACAGCCGTTTCCCGCATTCATCTCTTCCAAGCACTTTGCGAGAAGTGAAAGCTTATCTGCAACCTTGACTATCTCGGCTTCCAAACTCTCTCCACTCCCCTCTTCCTTCCAAAGCAAAATGTAATAATCGCGCAAGTCAGCGGGAAGACCTTCAAACACTTCCAGAATGGTCTCTTCGTTCACCTTACGGATTGCCCGAGAGAGCTCCGGAGAATAGTGCTTAAAAGGACCTAAAATATCCCCTGAAAACGTTTCTTCCATATCGTGCACCAAGGCCATTTGCACGGCTTTCCCCGCGTCAATGCTCTCTCCCGCCTTTTGTAAAAGATAGGATAAAATAGAGGTGAAATACGCGGTAAAAAACGAGTGCTCAGCCACGCTTTCCGGGAAATGCTGCGGCCATGAGCTAAAGCGCATAACGTGGGCGAGCGACCTATTCTGCAGATGCGTAAAAATAGGGTTCATAATCTCATGATAGCTCTTCAAATACTTCAGAGCAAGCAAAAAACGGCATATTGTAATGCCGCTCTTTGCTGCCCATGGCCCCTCCAAATAAGAATCCCGGAATAATCCAGGTGGGTGCCGAAGTTTCAGCCCACGGGCTGAAAATCATTATCCGGCTCCCTTGAAGCGCTTAATGCGGATCTTAGATGAAGGGATACCTGGGCACTTTTAGTATACCATATTTCAAACAGACCCTGTCAACTCACATCATCCCCTTTCTTTATCAAAAATGGTCTGCCGCTGGTCCATGGGCACTTTCATCATGTCAAGCCAGAACTTCCGCAAGAATATGGTGGCAATCCCCAGCGCGGTGCCGAGCACCAGCAGAGCAACATACATCAACACCGAGGAAACCGTCATTCCAGCCTCTCCCGCAAAACCTCCGAATAGGTAAGCGAAAAATCCCGCAAAGCTGAAAAAATACGCAGGGGCCAATTCAAACCAATTCGTGAGTTCAAGCAGTACAATCAAAGTACCTGCAATGAAAATCAACACCGGTAAAGCAAGCGTACCTCCCAAAACTGAGGTAAACGCAGGGAGCAAATACACCACCAGCACCCCCGCAACAGTTCCTCCAACCAATCCGATAACCTCCTTGGGAACCCGATTCAATTTCCCTGCCCCAGCCCCAAACACTAACGCCCAACTCAAGAACGGCACCCACAACACCAAAGCGTATGCAGATCCAACTGCAACCCACAGAGCTGCGAGCACTCCAACTGAAGCTGCGACCGGCAAAAATTTTCCGAATGTCATAAATGTTTTTTTGTGTATAGTGGAAAACGACCTTTAACGAATACCCTTCTTTCTATTATACTTAAATAATCATCATGCAAGAAGCAACTTATCCACATATCTCCGGGCGGACCCGCACGATTCCTAAAAAACCGAGGGGTTTAAAGCTCTTCCTCGCGAAAACAGAAATCCAGAAACAACATGAGCTTCTGTATGCTCTTGAAAAAGTTTCGCGCGTGTTAACTGTCCAGGTGCAGCTTCAGAAAATTTTAGAGGACATGGCGCAGATTGTGGTAAAAGCGCTTGGCGCAAAGTGGGTAAACTTCTGGGAACTCACTCAAGACAAACAGGCAGTACACATTACCGCTACCTCCGGCATGAAGCAATCGTATGTGGAGCAATCGCGCCAGCATCCCATACGCCTCGGAACAGCCTGGATCGGCAGGGCGGTAAAAACCGGAAGGGCGTGGGGCACAAACGATATTCTCACCGATACCCATTTGATGAAAGATCTTGGGCAGAGCTGGAAAGACGCAGTAAAGAAGCAAAAATATCGCGCGCTCTTGTGCGTTCCTACCATAAGCAAACGCGGAGTCTTGGGCGGAATGTGTGTGTACTACCCGGATCCGCACGAATTTACCGATTTTGAAATGCGTTTGATGACGGTTGCCGCAAACCAAGCGGCAACTGCCATTACGAACTCGCAGATTTTCGATGACCTCATTGCCGAGAAAAACAAAACTATCGCAATGCTGAACAGCCTTGCCGATGGGTTGGTGGTGTACGATCTCCATGGAGTCATAACTGCCTTCAACCCAAAGACAGAGGAGCTGCTCTGGCTCAACCGGAATATGGTTCTGAAAAAAAATATCCGTACCATTCCCACACGGGGGAAGCAGGAACTCCAAAACTTAAAAGAGCTCTCTCTTCTCGAGATGCACGAGTTTGAAAGCCGCGAGTTTTCCATCGCCGCGCCTCAACGCATGAGTTTGCTGATTACCCATCTGCCTGTGCGCGACGCGCAAGACCGCAAGATCGGCACGATGAGAGTACTCCATGATATTACCAAAGAAAAGGAGGCCGAAGAACTCAAATCCAGCTTTATCTCTATTGCGTCCCATCAGCTCCGCACCCCGCTTTCCGGCATCAAGTGGGCGTTAAATCTGCTGCAAGAAGAAGCCGAACAATCCCTTTCCCAGCAGCACAAAGACCTCATCGCAAAAACCTACCAAACAAACGAACGCCTGATTGCCTTGGTAAACGACCTTCTCGATACTTCTCGCATTGAAGAAGGACGATTTGGGTACGAATTCCAAAAGACTGATCTTGTCTCGTTAGCACAGAAAACTCTCGAGGAACTTGCCCCCCTCATTACAGAGCGGCCAACGATTAAAATCACATTTGAAGCGTCGGCCACTCCCCTTCCGCTTATTTCTGCAGATCCCAAGAAGCTGACAATGGCACTCTACAATGTGTTCGAAAACGCAATTAAGTACACTCCGAAGGGACACATTAAAATTGTGTTCAAGCTCACTTCCTCTTCCATAAACATTATTGTAAGCGATGAGGGAATCGGAATCCCCGAGGAACAACAAAAATTTCTCTTCACCAAGTTTTTCCGCGCCCGCAACGCTATCTTGCTACAAACGGAAGGATCGGGGCTTGGGCTGTGGATTGCGAATGAAATCATAAAAAAGCATAATGGGAAAGTTGTGCTTGTCGAAAGCGCGGAAAATGAGGGAACGACGTTTCTTCTACGCTTCCCCATCGACCCGAAACGTATGCCCAAAGGCAAAGTGAAGGGGTTATAAGGCGAAAAAGAACGCGGATGACCTCTCAGGTCATCCGCGAAGGACTCGACGGAACGCAAGGAATATCCCCAGCGCCGCCAGCACAACTGCGCCGTTTGCAACAAACATCGCAGTCATACCAAACGCCTGGATGATCTTCCCTGAAGCGAGAGGACCAAGAAATATCCCAAGAGCATAGATGCTCTGAAACATTCCCATTGCCTCACTTCTGAATTCCGGAATATCCCCACCCTCGATGCTTAAGGACATCAGGATGGGGTACGCCATGCCGAGCCCCACCCCCATAAGACCATGGAGCAGGGCGAGCGTGTACAAGGAAGGGCTTATCGGAATAAGGAGAACCCCGATGCTGACGAGCGCTACCCCTCCCCCGATCGCAGGGACGATTCCTAGCCGCCCCCGGATTTTTGCCGATGCTCGCATGGTCAAAGCGTAGGACAGAAGGGATGAAAACGCGATGACCCCGAGCCACAAAGAGGAGGCTTGGAATCTATGAACTGCGTAATTCTGGCTGAATCCCCAGATGGTCGCGAATGCCGCGAAAAACAGCAGCATTGCAACCATAGAAACCAGCAGGAGCTGCGGTCGCGTGAGCAACCGCCAGAGCCGTATCCTCTGCAGAGACCTCGGCATTGGCTGCTCTCGCACGCCAACGATCAATGCGATCAGACCAATAGTACTTATCCCAATCCCCGCCCAGAAGGGAGCAAAGTCTCCCTTTAGTTGAACAAGGAGTCCTCCCAGAAGTCCTGCGATGGTGATGCCGGCCCCGTAGGCAAGCGACACCTCAGCCATCGCCTCACCAGTACTTTTGGGACTGTGGCGTACGTACGCCACCGTGTAAATGACCCAGAATCCGGTCCCAACTCCCAGAAACGAACGGGACACCACGAGGGTTGCGGGACTAAAGAAGAGCGGGACAATGAGAAGCCCAGCGGTGGTGATCAGGAGACCTGCCGTAAGGAGGATCTTCTGCTCCACCAAGTTGCCGAGCTTGCCTATTGGAATTCGGGAGAGCACGAGCGCTAATCCATATGCACCGTGCATAAGCCCGATCCAGCCAAACGATAGAGCTGCCTTGCGTTCAGCAAGCACCCCTATCGTGGGCAGGGAAAGATAGGTCGCCACCCACATGGAAAAAGCAGCGAACCATAGGGCAAGGAGCGGATGAGCCCTTGCCCAGCTAAGGGTCCCCAAAACCAGCGGCCCTTGCTTAAGCATGGCCTCCTCCTTGCGTATTCAGAACTACCCTTACTATACAGACTTTTTGGAGTTCTGTCCAATCAAAGGAGAAACCGAATTCCAGACCCTATTCTAAGATGCCGTCAAGATTTACGTCGTAGAGAATTTTTTCCTGCACGATCTTGTAATTCACGATCTCATCCTTGGAGAACCAATGAGGAATCTCTTTCTCTGCCTCTTCCAAAGAGCCGGAAGCATGAATAAGGTTGCGCACCGCCCTTCCATCGGTGTCTGCCATTTGATAGGAATCCAGCACGTAGTCGCCCCGAATAGTACCCACATCGGAAGAACGGGGTTCCGTACCGCCGGTGATCTTTCGCACTACCTCAACCGCGTGTGCACCCTGCCACACCATTGCCACCACCGGGCCTGCGGTGAGGTATTTTTTAAGCCCCTGCAGCACGCGTTCTCCCACCTCTTCGGGTTTTCCAGAAGGCGGATTCATTCCTTTTTTCCGGTAGCTTTCAATTGCTTTCTCCCCCACGATGCGCTTCCAGTTGGGATCCAGCAAATAGTGCTGTTCCACCATTTCTTCTTTCGGGACAAACATTTTCAAAGCGATCAACTTTAATCCCACGCGCTCGTAGCGCTTGACAATCTCGCCCACAAGCGAGCGCTGGATGCCGTCGGGCTTAATCATGACGAATGTGCGTTCTTCCTTTGGATGGGTCATATGTGATTATAATATCACCCTGGAGGTCTGAGCGCAAGACGGAAATGCCGAATGCCGCAAAACGGTCCAGCACTTCTTTGGCGGGATGGCCGTAGCGGTTGTCCGCGCCCACCTGAATAACCGCCAAACTCGGCGAAACGGCGGCGAGAAACGATTCAGAGCTTGAGGTTTTACTGCCATGATGCGGCACTTTTAATACATGGGAATCAAGATAAATGCCCTGATCAACCAGCTTTTGCTCTGCAATTTTGGTGACATCGCCCGTAAAAAGAAATCGTTGCTCGCCAAATATGAAACGGGAAACGATGGAAGTATCATTCACTGCCCTGGCAGTCGCAATCGCGGAATCATCGGGGTACAGAATTTCCATAGAGCCGTTAGCAAAATTTTGCGACCATACAACTTTTTGTCCTGCGCGGGCCAGCATAATTCTGGCATCTTCTTTTTCAAGCGCCCGCTCCCACGCCGCGAAAATATTACTCTTGTGTCCTACCCCGGTCCACAAGACACTTTTCACATTATACTGTTCAAACACGGCAACCAACCCAGTAATGTGATCAGCCTCTGGATGTGTTAAAACAACCAAATCAATTGTTTTGTCCCAAAAAGGCATTTGCTTTCCGAGCTTTTCTAAAACCTTTGAATCAGGACCGCCGTCTATCAATATTTGGTGACCCTGCGGGGTTTCCACCAAAATGGCGTCGCCTTGTCCCACGTCAAGAAAGGTGACGCGCAAGGTATTCCCTGCCAGCGCATACCCCCACAGGGACCAATTGGCAAACCCCAGAGCAAAAAGCAACCCTATTGCCCGCACCCGCCACTTTTCCATTGGGGTATTGTAACACAAAGCCACGCCGTCTCCGGCGTGGCAGGGCTGTTTTTTGTTAACGATGATTATATTTACGCTTCTGAAAGGGGAAGAATCCTGAACATCCCGGTTCCGCAGACGGGACACGATCCCTTCATGGCAGGACGGGTTCCGCCGCCTTTTTTCTTGATCTCGGTCTTTTCTTCGTTCGCCATTGTGCGCTTTGCCTTGCACTTTACGCAGTATCCTTCGGTTGGCATAGAAAAAGGAGAATTAAAACTGATAAAATGACCTTGAGCTATTACTCTAGCTTAAATTAAAGCGGAGATGCCGTCAAGCATATTCTCCCCACATTTAAAAGCAAAGCCCCCGTTGGGGGGCAATGCGGGGAGATCTATCTTCGGAAATCTCTTCGCGGTCTGCTGTCTCTGCGTTTATTGTAATGCTCCTTGCAGTACACCGGACGTTCGCCGCTTGGCTGGAACGGCACTTCCGTGGCAGCACCGCAGTCCGAGCAAGTCGCAGGATACATCTGCCGCTCAAATCTTCCGTATTGGTTCTCGTTTTCCACTGTGCGGAGAAGTTCGAAACAACTTCGATTCTCAATGCGCCGCTTTCTTATGAAGGCACAAGAGCTACGATACCTCGACTAAAGTATGCATGCATCTTATGTTTTTCCGGGCTCCTTGTCAACCCTTAAACAAAGTCAAGAATCTTGTGGAAAAGATTCTTGACATCTTCGCGGCATTGCACGACAATAAGGTAATTGTTCGTGAGGTGCCCGAGGGCCAGCAACATTCCCTCGGGGCATTTTTTTGAGAGGGGATGATCAGATTCCCCTCGAAGCTGAGCCCTCGGGCTTCCCTCTTAAGGAGAATCTCTTGCCATAGTAAGTTTATGGCGTTATTTTTGCTATTCGACCTTTACAACGCCCCTCTTGTTTCTTGAAAAAAAACTTTTGATTCTAAGGTTCCTATCTATTTTTACTATACTTTTGAAATAGATTCTTTGTCAAGAGTTAAAAAATCGCCGAATGCCGCGAATTATCAACAACCTTTTCCCCATGTTATTCACATCCTATAAAAATACTGAGGCAAGGGTGAGGATCCCGAAAAAGAAAACGAAGTAGGCAAAGTTCACTTTATGGGAGATACGAAACAATATATGCATGGTGAAAATCCCAAACAAAAAGGAAGAAAAGAGCCCAAAAACCATCGGGGCACTCAAGGAAACTCCCTCCCTCAGAGAAAAAAACACATTGCCTCCGAGTACGGCGGGCAAACTCATCAAGAAACTTGTACGCAAGGCAGTGCTGTCTGAATACCCCCGCAGCAGCAAAGCGGAAATGGTCAGCCCTGAGCGAGAAAACCCGGGAAGAACCGTAAATCCCTGAATAACACCGAGAAGCACACCGTCCTTATGCTCCAAATCTCCTACCTGTTTGCGGCCGCTTTCTTTCTTGCGCTTGGCTTGCCATTGCGCAAACGCAGTCCCCAAAAGAAGAACGCCGACAAACGCGGTAATAACCTTTGTGCCAACCACAATGCTTTGCTCTGCAAAGGGCAAAGCCCATGTGAGCAGAGGGTACCCAATGAGCAAACTCATAAGGGTGGCGATCGCCAGAAATCGAAACATGCGCTCTATCTCTCCTTCCTGTAATATCCGATGCGGGCGGAGCGCCGTCTTTACGAGCGCGAAAACATCGTCTCTCAAATACCAGGCAGCAGCGAGAAACGTGCCGAGATGCAAAAACAGCGCAAAGCCGATGAGCTCAAGGAGGCCTTCGTTTCCGCCAAAGAAATACGTTTTCACGAGTATGATGACGCCTTCCGAGCTCATCGGAAGCCATTCAGTCACCCCCTGAATCGCGCCCAAGACAATTCCCTCAAGCATATGGCTCTTATTATACCAAACCGCGCAATTCTTGCATCAATGCATCCGTTGTCTTCGCAAATAAAAGAGGGAAAGGCAAAATAAAAGTGTCGTGATTAGGGCAGACGCCAGGCAGTAAAAACAAAGCGCTCTGAGTAAGACGCCCTGAACGAACAGAAACCAAAGAGTGGCAAAGAATCCGGCTATAGGCAGAAAAACGGCTCCCTTCAAAAATATCTCCTTTCCCCGATCCAGATATACAACCGCAAGAAGAAACACCGCAAGGTAATACAAAGCTCCCAGCAAGGCGACCGGAACCCCGAATAAAGTTGCGTATTGACTGGTAAGCACTTGCTCGCATCCGTTAAGGATGGAGCAAGGAATTTCAAAGTTGAGGTAGTGTTTGGCGGTGAGGTACGAGGCGTCGAGGAAGCCGACAAAACTCAGCGCCAGCGTACTCCCAAGCCACCACTTGGGCGCCGACCTACTCTGCTGATTCTGGGGTGCTTCCATGTTTTGCGAGCGCCTCTAACACGAGCTGTCGGAATTGCTCATAACTTTGGGGGTTTGGAATCCGCACCCCGCCCAAGAAGAAAGAAGGGGTACTGCTGAGCCCATCTGCAAGCGCAGAAATGGAATCTTCCTGCACGCGATCGCGCACCTCATCTGATCTCAAGTCGCTGCGGAACCGTCCTTCGTCCAAACCCAGCGAGGCGGCGTATCCAATGAATGTCTCTTCTGCGCTTGACTGTCTTGCCCATTCTGACTGCTTTTCGAATAACAGGTCGTGCATTTCCCAAAACTTTCCCTGCAGAGCTGCGGCTTCAGAAGCTCGTGCAGACGGTTCTGCGTTCTCATGAATCTGCGAGAGTGGCAGATGGCGATACGCAACCGCAAGCTGATTGCCGAATCCCGCGACCAATTGGCTGAGCAAAGGAGCATACACGGCGCACGCGGGGCATTGAAAATCTCCGTATTCCACCAATACCACCGCCGCTTCCGAATTCCCTTTGATATGATCGCGTTGAGCTGAAATGGGCAGAGAAAGCGACGAAGTGGATTGAGTTTGGTTTGAAGGAGCGGCAAGGGAAAGCACCAGAAAAATTCCCGCAGCGATCGCTACGCCCACTCCGCCCCACAAAAATACGGTTTTCATAATTTTTCTAATTCCGCGTCAATGATTGTTTTTAGGTTCGCATACGGCAACGCGCCCGGTACCAGCGTATCGTTCACAAAGTTCCCCGGCGTGCCGGTTACCCCGAAGCGAATTCCTTCTTGCATTTGCGCTTCTACCTTGTCCTGATACTTACGCTCGCTCACGCACGCGTCAAACTGCGTCATATCAAATCCACTCTGCTCTGCCGCTTCCCGATAGAGCGCGCTTCCCAAGCGTTCCTGGTTTTCAAATAGCGCATCCGCAAACTGCCAGAAACCTTCTGAACCTTTTTGCTCTGCCACGCATTCAGAGGCCTCTGCCGCGGGCCTTGCCTGAGGGTGCAACTGGTCAAGCGGGAAGTGTTTGTACACCCATCGTACTTGATCTCCGTATTCTGCGAGCGCTTGCCTCATCGTCGGGTGAAACTGTCTGCAAAACGGACATTGAAAATCGGAATACTCAATAATGGTAACCGGGGCTGTTTGATTGCCTCGGATATGATCATCTGCCGTTACCGGAGGAGCGACAGACGGAAGAGCATTGTTCTCACTCGGCAGCTGACCTCCTACTTGCGCAGGAAGTCCTCCCCGCGGGGGGATATTCAGGCCTCCCGTTGCGAATATCGAAATCGCTATGAGTACGCCGGCTCCGAAGATAGCGGCGGGAATAAGCAGGTTTTTGTTTTTTTCCATAAAACGTTCTCGTTAGTATTATATATTACTCTGTAAACTCCCCAGATATTCGTACGCCGCGGTGGCAGCCACCGCTCCCATGGCCGAAGCCGTAATGTCCTGCTTAAAACTGCCAAAATGGGTGGTGGCGTCGCCTGCCGCGAAAATGCCGGGCACGTTCGTTCGCATCATAGTATCCACTTTCGTGTATCCCTTCTCATCCAGTGCCAGCCCAAGCTGTTCTGCAAACGTTTTGTCGGGATCAAACCCAATTTCAATAAACATTCCATCCACCACAAGATCATCCAGCTCTTCTCCAAGTTTATGTTTCGGGCTTGAAAGAACCAGTTTTTCCAATACTTTCCCGCCTACAATCTCCTTAACCTCGTGCTCCAGCAAAACCTCTACCTTACCGCCATGCTGTTTCATACGCTCTGCGTTTACCGGCTCTGCTCGCACTTCGGACCCCCGCACGATTAAATAGATTTTCTTTGCGTATTCTGCCAAAAAATTCACCCCCTTTACCGAAGAATCGCCTCCGCCCACCATTGCCACGGTTTTTCCGCCGTACAAGGGACCATCGCACGTCCAGCAGTAGTGCACGCCCTTGCCCGCAAGCTCTTTTTCGTTTGGGAGATTGAGGTGGCGCCTCCGAGAACCGATGGCGAGTATCACGCAGCTGGCCTCGTATGCTTCTCCGGTTTCTATAGCAATCCTCCAGCCGTCGGCCGGCAAATCCCCCGCTTTTTCAATCCGCACGACTTTTCCGTTTTTAATTTCTGCCCCAGATTCCAACGCCTGCTCTTTCATTATCTTCATCAATTCGTAGCCGTCTATGGCTTTCACGCCCGGATAATTTTCAATCTTCCCCGCCGTGCTCGTTTCCCCGCCGAATTCTCCCGCGATAACAAGCGCAGGTATTTTATACCTCCCCGCGTATAAAGCCGCGGCCAACCCCGCCGCTCCGGATCCCACTATGAGCAAACCATATTTTTGCATAGACACATTATAAATTACGAAACGATTTCCCTCAAGGTTTCTTCGTCATGCGATTTCCGATAATCGCGTAGTCGCGTACGGCTTTATACATATAAACTCTTCCAATCTGCGGAAAATTGTTCCAGTCCAATATCGGTTAACGGGTGGGAAATGTCAAACGCGGGCCAATCCCCTCTAAGGTCAATCTCCTCATAAGGAATGCGCTTGAGTGTTTCTGCGCAATACGCAAAATCATCGCTCGGCGTTTCCAGTCCCTTTTCCGTCCATTCTCTCAAAATTCTCAAGGGGCAAGTAACGATGCTGGATCTGAGATGAATTGCCGCGAGCAGATGATTCACGCTGCGCACAGAAGCCGTCAAAACCTCAACGTGGCCGTCGCCCGTCTTATACATTTTCAAGATGTTCTCAATCAAACTCATGCCGTTTTCACCCCGCTCGTCCAGCCGCCCGACAAACGGCGAAACAAACACATCTCCGCGCCTAGCGCCCTTCGTGGCAGCATAAACGGCGGCTGCCTGCTGCTGGGAAAATACGAGCGTCATATTCACCCGTATTCCCCCTTGAATCGCTTGATGCGCCGCTCTCAGCCCCTCTTTGGTCGTGGGGAATTTGATATGCGCATTGGGAATCCAAGAAAACATCTCCCTCCCCTGCTTGAGCATATCCTGCGCGCTTGTACCTTTGTCTGCGTACACCTCTATGGAAACGGATCCCCGAGGGATTAAACGAGAAATCTCCTGCACCACTCCTTTGTAAAATTCGAGAAGCTCGGCTTTTGTAAACTTCTTGCCCGCGGTTTCTGGATTTCTTGAGATCAAAGAAGGATTGGTGGTCTGTCCATCCAGAAATCTAAGGAGACGAAGTGCCTCCCTTGTTTCTTGGGGATCCCCGCTGTCCAAGAATATTTTCGTCTTCAATCGCCCAGGTTTCATTTTAGATCAGTAAACAACGTAGCTTCTTTCATTTCGCGGATAACGCGGGCAGGTATTTTTGCAAGATTTCCTCGCTTGGCAAGTACTTGCCTGACTGCCCTTCGCTTTGCGGAACCTGTCGTGTACACCACGGAACAATCAACCTGCTCTCTCAAAAAAGGAAGATTCACGGAAACTCGCCGCGGATACTCATTTTTCTCTTTTCTGGCGTTATACGCCACTATCCATCTGTTCCCTTTCTCAAACAGGCGCTCAAATTTTTTTGGATTTTCAGGATACGGCATAATCCCTGCCGTATGGCCGTCCTCTCCAATGCCTTGGGTAATAAGAATACTGCCCACGGGATGCTTCTTTCGCCATCGCTTCAGATCCCGTTCAAACTTTCTTGCAAGTGCATACAGGCGCATATCATGGTGAACCCTCGTATCAATATAATCAATTCCTCTCAGCTCCGCCCTTTTGTAAAATCCGGTTTCGCACACTTGAGAAAAATTGTTGACTGCAGGATCCTTACTGAATCTTTCGTCTAAAACCGTGATGGTTACTCGTTTTCCGATAAGACGCATATCAATTCCCTCCAGCAACTCTAATGCAGAACCTCCCGAGAGCATCAGGAGAATCGGTTTTCTTCCGGCGCTCAAAAGGCATTCGTTGAGCTTCTCTATCGCTTTGCTTATAGCTCCCTCCCGAGTCCTGCTTTTTGAAATCTTCATCCCGTACGAAATTTCGCTTGTTATCTTCTTCTATTATCCGTAAGAAATACCCTCTGATCGAGGGAATTTCGTACGGGATTCATACAACGCGCCCTTATTTAATGTTGTGTCCGCCGAACATGTGCCGAAGCAGAGACAAAATTTTTCCGGTGTAGCTGGGTTTCTTTGCGGACCGCACGCGAAAATCAAAGGACGCTTCAATAACCGGCAAGGACATGCCGAACTTTTTGGCGGTTTTCACGGTCCACTCGCCTTCTCCCGTGTGAGCTACTGACCCCGACGCTCCTTCCAAATCTTGACCGTATCTTTTCAATCCCCTTTCCAGCCAATCGACAAGTCGCGACTCAATCACGCTTCCGTTATTATACACGCGCGCCACCTCTTTGAGATTCACCGCGAAAGGCGAATGCTTGAGGAGAGTGAACCCCTCTGCCAAGGCCTGCATCATTCCGTATTCAATGCCATTATGCACCATTTTCACGAAGTGTCCGGCGCCCGATGCTCCCATATACTCAAAACTTACTCTCCGCGTAATATCGGCAAATAGAGGCTTTAACTTTCCAAACATACTCTTTTCCCCTCCAATCATCAAGGCCGGCTTTCCTTTACGCACCGTTTCCGGACCGCCTGAAACCCCTACATCTACGAATGAAACCCCAATCCGCCGGAGCTTTTCTGCTCGACGAAAGGAATCCTCAAAAAACGAATTCCCGCCATCTACCACAATGTCGCCCTTTGAAAAATAAGGGATGAGCTCTTGGATGACGTCGTCCACCGGTTTTCCGGCGGGCACCATTATCCAAATCACGCGCGGCGCTTCTAATGCAGACATCAATTGCTCAATGGTTTTTGCCGCGCCTGTCCCGTTCGCGTCATAAGAAACAACGCGCCACCCTTTTCTTCTGAGGCGAGCAACCATGGCGCTCCCCATTTTCCCAAGGCCGATGTAGCCGATTTGTTTTTTCATACTCGCTCGCAAGAGGCCGCGAGGGGAATGAAATCTTGCGAGTCGCGAGGGTCCCGTCCGAATGACGGGTTAAGCGCGAGCAAATTTCATCACCCGAGTGGCAGTGACATTGTGTTCTTCCTATATCTTTGCAGTGGCACCAGATTATTCTGCCACGCGCGTACAATGGGATCGACAAATTCCCATTCTGCCATAATTTCCTCGGTGCTCACAAAAAGCGTCTGATCTCCCCGAATCACGCTCAAGAGAAGACGCTCATACGCGTCCGCAATTTGCTCTTCACCAAATGCCTCCTTATAGTCAAAGATAAAATCTTTCTCCTCCAAAATCATGGCCGGCCCGGGCTTTTTCACCAAGAAAGAGATACGAATCCCCTCTTTTGGCTCCACACGATAACGAAGCACGTTTTGATAATGCCTATCTGCAGGACACAAGCAAGGGATTGGATGGCGAAATGTAACGGTTACTTCCACGCGATCCTCGGGCATTGCTTTTCCGCTTTCCAAAATAATAGGCACTCCCTCCCACAGCTTTCCTTCAATGCGGGTCTGGATGCGAAAATACGTCTCGGTTTTTGAGTTTTGATCAACGCCTTTTTCCAGTAAATACCCTTCGTACTGGCCGCGGAGGGTCTGCCCCTCCACTTCTTGCCCTTTCCATATTTTTAGAGAACGCAATATTGCAGCCCGCTTTTTGCGCACTTGGTCTGCCTCAAACGTCCCCGGATTTCCCATGCAAAATAAAGCAAGCAACTGAAGGACATGACTCTGCCCCACGTCGCGCAAAGCGCCAATTCCGTCATAAAATCCTCCTCGGTCACCAATCTCTTCTTTTTCCCAAAGCTGAATGTGAATCCGCTCAATGCCATCCCTGTTCCACGCGGGATCAAGAAACGAATTGGAAAAACGAAATGCCAAAATATTCTGCACGGTTTCCTTGCCCAAATAGTGGTCAATCCGGTAAATCTGCTCTTCTCGAAACAGTTTCCCCAGTAGTTCGTCCAGTTTCTGAGCGGTCTGCAAATCCTTGCCGAAGGGCTTTTCCACTATAACGCGCGTCCACCCCTCTTCAGGACTGCAGGGTTTAGTCAAACCGGAAGAGGCGAGTTTGCGAAAAATTGTTTCATAAAACTGGGGGGAGGCCGCGATATAGAAGAGCTTGTTTGCGCATACTTTCCATTCCCCGTCTTTCTGACCAAGGAACGTAGCCATATTCTGGTATCCTTCGTTCTCTTCAAACAATCCTTGCTGATACACAAAAAACCTGCGAAATTGCTCAATACCAGCAGGGTCAGCTCCCCGTACCTTCTCTTTTACGATGCCTGCAACCATTTCCCGAAAACTTTCTTGCGTGTACGCATCTTTTGAAAAGCCGATAACTTGAAAGAGGGACGGGAGATGCCCCGTTTTATACAAATGGAACAAGCCCGGCGTAAGTTTACGTCGCATCAAATCGCCCGTCGCCCCCAAGACGACAAATATGGTGGGCAAGAGATTTTGTTTGCCTTGTTTCTCGGCCATCAGCCCCATTTTCCCTCTTTCGAACAAATTGAGCAAGGCGTTCCTCGGATTTTCTTATTTTATATTGAGAAGTTCCTTGAGTCGCGACTCGTCGAACCCAATCACGATTTCGCCGCCAACGTCAATAACCGGCACTCCGAGCTGACCGGATTTCTGCACCATGTCGTTTCTCGCCTGCTCGTCTTTTGCAACGTCTTTTTCCTCGTACTGCACGCCGTTCTCTTGGAAGAACTCTTTCGCGGCCCTGCAATATACGCACGTTGGGGTAGTGTAAATGATTACATTTGCCATAGAATTATCGATGATGAGCTTGTTATTAAACGACTTTCTCAACTCATATCATAGCTGGATTATATCACAGGAATCAATTCTCCGGAAAGGCGTATGAGAAATTTCTCTACCGCGACAGAAGGAAATTGTGCTTTCGACAACCGTTCTGCGCTTTTAAGCTGTTCCTTCTGCAACGCCTCCTCTGCTGCAAAATCGGCAAACTCTACGCTTCCTCCGTACGCTCCGCAATCTCCGTGTTGGATGAGAACGATTGTTTTGGGTTGATGCAAATCAGAGGAAATTTTAAGATTTTTAAAAACCAAACTGTTTTCACCATTGGCTACCAAATCCTTCACTCCTCCGGCAACAGCAATGCGGTCATATCCTCCAGGAAATCTCTTACCCAGGAACTTTGAAATCGCCTTTTGCAACCGAAAATCGATACAATGCACCGCAACCGCTTCACAAGAATGTTGTTGTTCCATAAAACTGAGTTCACTTTACAGAATATTGCCAAAAAATCAAGCATGAAACAAAAAACCGCCCAAAGAGCGACCCAGTTTCTTCCATTGAAACTACAATTTAATCGGCCCAAATTTTACTACATAATAAGGATTATCGAATTCAAGACAGCTATCCGTTAAATATTTCAAAATATCTTTTAAACCTGCATGATTATCTGTTCTAGCTTGCTCTAGTTCCGCTTTTTTCGCAGAAATCTGTGCACGTTGAGTTTGACCCTCAACAATCGCATCTTGAATATACAGATCCCGAAGCACGTCATTGACACCATTTATCCGGTCACTTAGTTCTATTAAAGTAAAATACAATGTCCTACAATCTTCTTCATTCTTGGGTTTTACGTTATCGATAACATCCCAATTGTTTGTATACAATTCGCTTGGGAAGTCGGCAAAGGGTATAGTGGTACTTTTTGCATTTGGATCAAATCTCCCGATAGTGCTACTAAGACCTATGGTTATGGGATCTGCTCTCCTTTCAAAGTCGGAACGATGCTCCAATTGGGTAAGCCACCAAGGTGCCACAATACTGATAATGAATCCAGTGGAAACTATTTTAAGAACGCTAGCTATCTTTCCCCTCGCGATAAACTCTTTAACCGTCATACCAGCACTAAATCTAAATAGATATTTATCCTCATATTAAAAGTTCACGAGAGCGACGACTTCCTTGTCGGTTACCTCAACGGTTCCGCCGGCAATGGGAAGTTTGGAAACGGTGCCGTCGGCGGCCTCGATAATAACTTCTCCTTCTTTGAGAAGGGAAATTAAGGACGTATGCTCGGGCAAAATCTGAATCTGGCCCGTCGTGCTGGGGACGGTCAAGGAATTCGCATCGCCCACGAATATCTCCCTATCAATAGCGAATACGCGTAAAGGAAATGTCATTATACTTCTTCAATACCTCCCTTGAGATAGAAGGCGCCTTCGTCCTTGGCATCGTGTTTCCCCTCAATAATCTCTTTAAATCCGCGCACCGTATCTTGCAAGGGCACGTACTTTCCCTCGCGGCCGGTAAATTGCGCAGCTACCGAAAACGGTTGAGACAAGAAACGCTGTATGCGTCGCGCGCGAGCCACGGTGAGTTTGTCCTCGTCGGAAAGTTCTTCCATGCCCAAAATAGCGATGATATCTTGCAATTCTTGATATCTCTGTAGAATGCGTTGAACCTCCCTAGCCACTTTGTAATGCTCTTCCCCCACAATGCGAGGATCAAGCGCGGAAGAACGAGAAGCTAAAGGATCCACGGCAGGGTAAATTCCCAATGAGGACAGCTCGCGCGAAAGCACAATGGTGGAATCCAAATGCGAAAACGTGGTGGCGGGAGCAGGATCGGTAATATCGTCGGCTGGCACGTAAATTGCCTGCACCGAGGTCACCGAGCCACTCTTGGTGGATGCGATGCGTTCTTGCAGTAATCCCATATCAGTCGCCAACGTCGGTTGGTATCCCACGGCAGACGGCATTCTTCCCAATAGCACCGACACTTCAGAGCCCGCCTGCACAAATCTAAAGATATTATCAATAAACAGGAGGACGTCTTTGTGTTTCTCGTCTCGAAAATACTCTGCCATGCGCAATCCGGCCAAAGCTGTGCGAAAACGCGCGCCTGGCACCTCGTTCATCTGCCCGAATACCATGGCGGTGTTGGAAAGTACGCCCGACTCTTTCATTTCGCGGTACAAATCGTTTCCTTCCCTTGTACGTTCGCCCACGCCGGCAAACACGGAATATCCTCCATGCTCGCGCGCGGTGTTAGCAATGAGCTCTTGTAAAAGCACAGTTTTCCCTACCCCGGCTCCTCCAAACAAACCAACCTTTCCTCCTTTCAAAATAGGAGCAAGCAGATCAATAACCTTAATCCCTGTTTCAAAAACTTCTGGCTCTGTTTTCTGTTCTTCCAAAGGAGGAGCTGGTTGGTATATGGATGAACGCTCGCCTTTTACCTCGCCCTTCCCATCAATGGGATTGCCGAGCACGTCAAATACGCGGCCAAGCACCTGCTCTCCGATGGGTACAGAAATGGGGGCTCCGGTGCTTTCCACCTCTTCTTTTCTCTGCAAACCGTCTGTCGAGTCCATCGCAAGCGTGCGCACGCGATTACCCCCCAAGTGTTGCGCGACTTCGAGCACGAGATCTTTTTTGCCTTCTCGTTTTATTTTCAGTGCCGTCTGCAAAGCCGGCAACCCTGCCTGCGCAGACAGGCCTTTTTCGTCTCCAAACTCCACGTCCACCACCGGCCCCATAATTTGTACGACATTCCCTTTTTGCATGTTATTCTGCAGTTAAAGCTTCTTTAGCGGTTGAAATTTCGGTTAATTCCTGCGTAATGGCTGTCTGCCGCGCCTTGTTTAGAGCGAGCGTCAGTTCTTCTTGAAGGCGGTCTGCATTTTCCGTGGCGTTTTTCATTGCCATCATGCGAGCCGAATGCTCCGACGCATTTGACTCAAACACCAAATGCGCAATATGCACGCGTATCAGGTTGCGAACGACCGTCTGCAAAATCTGCTCTCGGGAAGGTTCCAGTACGTAATTTAGGTCTCGCACGATTTCCTCCTCCTGCAGCGCAAGTTCTGAATATTTCCCGGTTTTGGGCACGATATCCTCTACGGCTTGGCGGAGCTGTTCAATTTCCAAGGGAAAGATCTGTCGTACGGCCGGTCTCTGCACCAAAGCAGACACAAACTGAGTGGAGCACACGGCAATAGTGCCGTATTCCTGTTGTTCGTAGGTCTGCAAAACCCAATCTGCAAGCGGTTTTACATCTCCAAAACTCACAATGTCTGAAAATTGGAAAAACTCTGCCGCGATGTGCGCGCCATGCCTGCCGGCAGGCAGGCCGCGGTTCCGAAAAAAGTCGCGCCCCCTTCGCCCCACCGCCACAATATCCGCATCACCGCGCTCCTCCACAAACCGTGCCGCGGCGCGCAGGACGGCGCTGTTAAAACTCCCTGCCAAACCCTTGTCTGACGTGATAACGATGAGGGCAATCTTGGCGTTTGCTTGATTCAATCCAAAGATACGTTGTGTTTCTTCTTTCTCCGCGTACTTAAGTAAGTGCAACAACAAGGCAAGCGATTTTCTCGCATATGGCCTTGCCCGCAACGCCACCTCCTGCGCCTTTCGCATTTTTGTGGCTGCCACCATTTGCATTGCCCTCGTGATCTGACGAATATTCCGCACTGCCCCTATTTTCGTTTTCAGCTGTCGTGTCGACGCCATACTTAAAACTTGAAGCTTTCGAGTGCCTTTTTCAAAGATTCTTTTGTCTTATCGTCAAAGTCCTTTGTCTCGCGGATGGTCTTCAAGATAGCTGCGTGATGATCTTGCAAGTAGTGAAGCAGTTTCTTCTCAAAGTCCCGAATCTGCCCAAGGGGGACCGCGTCCAAATACCCCTCAATGCCCGCGAACAGCGCACATACTTGCTCTTCCATGGGCATGGGTTCAAACTGACCCTGCTTCAATATTTCCATCAGGCGCTGACCTCTATCTATTTTTGCCTTGGTGGCTTTATCCAAATCCTGCGCAAACTGCGCGAACGCAGCCAATTCCTGAAACTGCGCCAAGTCCAACTTGAGTTGCGCAGCCACCTTTTTCATTGCTTTCGTCTGCGCGGCAGACCCTACTCGCGACACGGAAAGCCCAATGTTCACTGCCGGACGTTGACCTTTTGAAAACAAATCTGACTCCAAATAAATCTGGCCGTCGGTAATGGAAATAACGTTTGTGGGAATATACGCAGACACATCTCCCAATTGGGTTTCAATAAGTGGGAGTGCCGTCAAAGAACCGCCACCCTTTTCTTTGGAGAGTTTTGCCGCGCGTTCCAAAAGACGAGAGTGCAAATAGAATACGTCGCCAGGATACGCCTCTCGGCCCGGCGGCCGGCGAAGCAAGAGAGCAAGCTGACGCCACGCCCACGCATGTTTGGATAAGTCGTCGTAAATAATAAGCGCATCTTTACCCTTATCTCTGAAATATTCGCCCATGGAGCATCCCGCGTAAGGGGCGATATACCACAGCGGGGCGGGCTCTGAAGCAGACGCTAAAACCACAATGGTGTAATCCATTGCTCCCCGCTCATCGAGTTCTTTCACAAACTGCGCTACCTTTGATGCTTTTTGCCCGATGGCTACATAAATACAAATGGGCCTGTTTTCTTCGGGTTCGTGCAGTTGATTTAAAATCGTATCCTGAACAAAGGCGGTTTTCCCGATTTGTCGGTCGCCAATAACAAGTTCGCGCTGCCCTCGGCCGATAGGAATGGTAGCATCAATGACCTTAATGCCGGTTGCCAAAGGAGTGTTTACCGGCTCTCTCTCTATCACCGAGGGGACCGGCCGTTCAATTGGCAACATTTCCACTTTTTCTCCCAAACCCCCTTTGCCGTCCAGGGGTACACCGAGGGGATTAACTACGCGGCCCAGCAAGCTCTCGCCCACCGGAACCGAAAGCACTCTCTTGGTTCTTTTCACAACATCGCCTTCTCGAATAACCTTGTCCTCGCCCAACACAACAGCCCCTACGATATATTCTTCCAGGTTAAGCACTATGGCGGGAACCGATTTCTCACCAATCTCCACCATTTCAGAAAACATCGCATTTGGTAAACCCTCAATCTGCGCGACCCCATCGCCTACGCTCACCACTCTCCCGATTTCCTCTCCCTTTGGGCCCGCCTCTATCCCCTGAAGCTCTTTTTGTAATATGTCGAAAAGAAAATCCTTTGCCATAGTATCACGAACTTTTCTCGAGCAATGTTGCTATTCTTTGCAATTTCCCCCTGGCTGTTCCGTCAACCACGTACTCATTTCCAAGAAACAGCGCAACTCCTCCGATTACAGCGGGATCCACTTTTTCTTCCATTACATAGTTTTTCTTCGCAAGCGATTGCTCCATATGCATGCGCGTTTCCTTGAGCAAGGGTTCTGCTGAAACCACGCGCGCAATCGGTCCTTTTCTCTGCTTCCATGCGCGCGCGAATTCTCGGAGAATTTCGCTTATTCGTTTTGCGTCGCCGCGCTTGCGCAAAACAAGCTTTAGCCGCTTAACCTTCTCTCTTGCTTCCGTCTCCGACAAACCATCAAACAATTGCACCATTACATCCGCATATGTTCTTATCTTACTTTGCATAGTTCTTTTCAAAGAAATCCATTACCTCCTTTGCTGCGCGCTCTTGGTCTTCTTTGGTTACGCTCCTCGAAAGCACTTTTTCTGCCATAAGCACGGCTAAGCTTTTGATATCGCCTTGCGCCGCCCGAACGGTATCAAGCTTTCTTCTTTCTGCCTCGTCCTTTGCCTTGAGGAATATTTTTTCTGCCTCTTGGCGGGCCAAAAGCAAAGTTGCCTTCTCTTTCGCGGTTGCTGAACTCCGCGCGTCTGCGAGCACTTTTTCCGCGTCTTTACGCGCCCTTTCAAGTTCTCGGTGCCGGGCTTCGTCAATCCGCTCTATCTCACGATTCGCTTTTTCGGTAAGCTCGAGCCCCTCCTCAATTCTCTTTCTCCGTTCCTCCAAATACCGAATTATCCTTTTGAATACGAACCTATTCAACAAATACAACACAAGCAGGAAATTAATTGCCTGCGCGAGCAATAACCGCCAATCTATGCCTAAATTGCTGAATAACTCGCTCATTACACGAATTTAATGATGAGCGCGACCACCAATGAGTAAATCGCGATGGCTTCGGCAAAGGCAATTGCCAAAATCATTGCCGTCTGAATCTTGGGCGCGGCTTCCGGGTTTCTTCCAATGGCCTCCATTGCCTTTGAAGCCATCCATCCAATCGCAATGGCGGGAGCAACTCCTCCTATTCCGATCGCCAGAGCTGGAGCCAATGTTTGCAATGCTTCTCCTTCCATATGTGTGTCCGATAAATGACTTATAACTTATGACTCACGACCGTTTTAATGCTCCACCTCCATGGTGGCAACCTTCAAAAATACCAATGTAAGCATCGCGAATACCAGCGCCTGAATAAATCCTACGAAATATTCCAGAAAAAAGAAAGGAAGGGCTCCGAACGCAGCGAACACAGGCAGGAGCGCCATCATAATAATAAGGAGCACTTCTCCTGCGAACATATTGCCGAACAGACGAAAAGAGAACGACAGCACGCGGGCAAATTCGCCAACCAGCTCCAGTAAACCAACGAAAAAGTGAATGGGCCCGTGTCTGAAATTGATGTATTTACCGACTTGTACGAAAAAACCGAGTTTTTGCACCGCGTACAGCTGAACCGCGAGCACCGCGATAATCGCCAATGCCAAAGTGGTATTCAAATCGGCTGCTGCGGGGCGAAGAAACGGCACGAATTTGTGTGCCTCGTCCACTGTGCCCACGGATCCTATTCCCGGAAGCACTCCTATCCAGTTATTGAGAAGGATAAAAAGGAAAATAGTGGCGACCAAAGGAAAGAATTTGAGCGCCTGCCGCCGATCACCCAGCACCTGCGCCATGAAATCGAGTATGCCCCCAACGGCAAGTTCTGCGGTGCTTTGCGCCTTGCCCGGCACGGGTCTTAAGGTTCTTGCAATAAAAAAGCCGCCTCCCACGAGCAAGACAGCGGTCAACAAAGAAAGCACCAAACTATTCGTAATGGGCAATCCAAACACATATCCTATCGTTTCTGCGCGCAAACTTATATGGATGCTTTCCATATCTCCCTAGTATACACGAAAATCGCTTTTTTGTAAATATATGTTCAACCCCTCTGAATAAGGGAATTTTGGTATATCTCGGGCTTAAAGGGCTTTGCAGTTACGAGCTGGATATCCAGGGAATTCTTCTTGAGCCACGCAGAAAGGTCGTCGGAGAGCGCCTGCTGGTCATACCCCAAGCATACAACGCGAGGACTCCACGCTCTCAACACTTCATAGGTTGAGATGTACTTGTCGCCAAGCACCGCCCGATCTACCAAAGGTTCTGCCTGCACCAATTTCACGCGCTCTGTTTCCGTATGTCTGGGGGTTTTGTGTTTTAATTCTTCGCATACTTTGTCTCGCCCCACAATGGCGATAAGTTCTTCTCCGTGCTCTCGCGCCTGCACAAACAATGCCCGATGCCCCTCGTGCACTCCGTCGAAAATGCCAAACACTGCTACCCTTTTTTTCATATTATTTCTCGCCACTTTTGCCTTTTCGCCACTCTACTGCCTGCAAAACCGGGGCGTACATATCGTCTTTTTGCATATCGACGTTGAACATTTTGAGCTCGCTTATGGGCGGATCCGCTTCTCTGAACTGCACAAACGGCAGATCCTCAAGAAGAGCAAGAGGAGTCCGTTCGTCTCCCTCGCCCATCGCAAGGACAGCCGCAACCGCCAGAGAATCGGCAACGTTAGATTGCGTGACGTTCAGTTTTCGTCCGAATAAATCTTTTTTCCCGATATAATTATTGAGGGACTTAAACCCGCTGTACGCCAAGCAAACGCCAATCGTTCCCCAGCGAAGCGGCAACGTTCTGCTGTCCGTGATAATAATTCCGAGTTTTTTGAGGCGATATTTTTTGCGCAAATACGCTCTGATTTCGTTTGCGGTCTTCTGCGGATCTTTGGGCCACAATATGTAATGCCCCTCCGCGTTTGACTCGTCTATGCCTGCGGAAGGGGCGAGAATGTTCCGTTTTATCGTCAGCATCACTCCGTATTTGTTGAGCTTGCGCGGCAAATAATATTCTGATTCCTGCCGAATAAGCGCGTCCTTGTCTGTGCTTCCGACCCTCACAAACCTGCCTTCGCAAATCGCCACGATTTTGGAAGTAATTGCCACCACCGATCCCTCCTGTAATGAGGACAGGTACCTGTCTAGAATCGCACGGAGATCGCCATCTTTTCCAGGCCTCACCTTGTGAGTTTTAACTGGTTTTATAATCATTACGCTATCTTACCTAAAGACCACATATTTGACAAATATTTATATTTCCTGTATTATATAGGTATATGCACGTCCTCATTATTCCCCTTCTCATTATCGCTCTGCTCGTGGGTATCTACGAAAGCGGAGACATTTTCAAAAATCTCAATCTCTCGCTTCCCGCTATGGGAAAAGACGGACTTAATATACGGCAGTTTCTCGGCGCTCCCGCTGGTCCGGATAGCCCTCTCCGCAACCTCAGCGATTAAATCTTCCCTGTGGCAATCTGCCTTCTGAGTTCACGGAAGATCTGCTCGAAAAAGAAAAGATTGTGATACGAAGCAAGATAATATGCGATGAGCTCCCGTTCTTGAAAAAGGTGATGCAAAAAGGAAAGTGAAAAATTCTGGCATGTGTAGCAGACGCAGTTTTTATCTATGGGATTCTTATCGCCACGCAAACTTCCTTTCATCGCATCCAGTCGCATAATCTTCTGCCCTTGCCTTCTGAATACTTGTCCGTGGCGCGCAATCCTTGTGGGTTCAGCGCAATCAAATGTGTCAATGCCAAGTTTGATAAATTCGGTGATATCCTCAATGCGGCCGACGCCCAGAAGATGACAAGGAAGATGTTCCGGAAGATACAGAGCCACCCACTTGACTTGATCTCTTAATTCTTTGTGTGTTTCCCCTACCGAGACACCTCCGATTGCAATGCCATCGATATTTTGCTTAGCAACAAATTTTGCTGAATCAATTCGCAAATCCTTAAATACTCCGCCCTGAATAATACCATAAAGAGTTTGGTCTTTTCGTTTTTTTGCTTTAATGCATCGCAAAAGCCATCGATGGGTACGCTCGGTCGCTTTTTCAGTGTATTTTTTATCAGCCCCGTAAAAAATGCACTCGTCGAATGCCATAATGATATCGGCGCCTATGTCTTTCTGTGCTTGTATGGAAAATTCTGGGGTGAACAACACTTCCTCGCCGTTTTTAGGAGAACGAAAACATACCCCTTGCTCGTCAATCTCCAAGACAGGCGTTCCTTTTTCTTCACTCCGGGGCACGCCTATTTTTTTCCCGCCTAGAGAAAACACCTGAAATCCGCCAGAATCACTCATCAAAGGAATGTCGAGTTTTGCGTATTTGTGTATGCCGCCAAATTTTTCAATAACCTCGAGTCCGGGATCATCCACTAAATGAAATGTATTCACGAACGCAACTTGCACACCAAGCTCCTTGATGTCTTTGGGCGGAATTGCCTTAAGCGTACCTTTTGTCGCAACCGGCACAAATGCAGGCGTCAAAATCTCCCCGCGCGGAGTCGTAATTTTCCCCAACCTCGCCCTTGTTTTTTTGCTTCTTCGCTCAATTTGGAAAAAAGTCATGCGCTTCCTGCTGGCCAAATGAATTCATCCGTGCTTGATTTCTATTACATCGCCGTCTTTCACGACGTATTCCTTCCCCTCGGTTCGGATCAATCCTTTAGTCATAGCTTCTGCGAGGCCGCCGGCTTCCAACAATGTATTCCACTGAATCACCGCGGCTCGAATAAATTTTTCCTTAAAGTCGCTGTGGATAACGCCTCCCGCGTCGGGGGCTTTCGTGCCCCGCACAATGGTCCATGCACGCGTTTCGACGGGGCCGGTGGAAAAAAATGTAATCAACCCGAGCGCCTCATACGTCTTCTTGATAAGCTCGGGGAGGCGCGGCTCAGACAAGCCGAGCTCCCGCAGTTCTTCTCCGCTCAAGCCGACTTTCTCCTCTTCTTCTTTGATGTTCATTATTGCATATGGAGCTCCGAGTTTTTTTGCGTATTCCTTTGCGGTTGCGGCTTCTTTTCCGCGATTGGCGTTGAAAACATAGATCACCGGTTTTGCAGAAAGCAGAAACAAATCGCGCACAATTTCTTCAGAACCAGGATTCTCTTTGATAAACTGCAGCGCCGGAATCTCCTGATTGAGCGAGCGCAGCAATCCCTGCACCACTGCCTGTTGAACTTGCGCTTTTTTATCCTGCCCCCTCGCGTTTTTCTCAAGAGTTTCCAAGCGCTTCCGGACGGTCTCAATATCCTTTAGGATGAGCTCGGTGTTTACGGTTGTGATGTCACGCAAGGGATCAATGGTGTTGTCCACGTGCGCCACGTTCGTTTCTTTAAAGCATCTGACCACTTGGCAGATAGCGTCCACCTCGCGAATGCTCGCGAGAAATTGATTTCCTAAACCCTCCCCTTTGTTCGCTCCGCGCACGAGGCCTGCGATATCTACGAACTCAATAATGGTTGGAATAACTTTTTTTGATTGGAAAAAATCAGCCAGCTTCAAAAGCCGCTCGTCTGGCACCTTCACGATACCCACATTAGGATCAATCGTGCAAAAAGGGTAGTTTGCAATATCCACCTTCTTTTTCGTCAACGCCTGAAACAGCGTGGACTTCCCTACATTTGGAAGCCCGACAATGCCAACAGAAAGAGACATAACGAGAACATCGTATCATAAAATTCTCTTTCTCAAAAGATCAAAAGAAAAGACCCTCTGCCCCGGTATAAAACCAGGACAGAGGGCTTTGCTCAGCAATACCACTTGTGGTTGCTACCTAGCACACCACTCGTAAGCATTGCTGAACATTTTGAGCCAAGGGCTTACCTCCATTCTCCGCCATTCCTCTGGCATCCAGGGCCATTGCCACAAACGGAAGCAACGTTCTGGATGAGGCATCATCGCAAGATGGCGTCCGTTCGGAGAGCACAGAGCCGTAATCCCGAGGGGCGAACCATTCGGATTGTACGGATACACTTCCGTTCGACCACCGCATGGATCGATGAATGCGAGAGGCGAGAGCTTGCGCTCCGAAACCTCCTGCGCGACCGACTGATCCGGATAGACCAGCAAGCCTTCACCATGAGCGACCCATATACCGAGCTTCGATCCTTCCATGCCGGCAAGAAGCACCGACGGGCTTGGCAGAATTTCCACCTGCACCCATCGAGACTCAAACCGACCCGACGTGTTGTAAACGAATCTCGGCTGCTTTTCACCGGCGATCCCTTTCCACGGAACCCATCCGAGTAGCGCCATTAGCTGACAGCCGTTGCACACGCCGAGCGAGAACGTATCCTCGCGGGCATAGAAGCGGTCGAACATCTCCCTCAACTTCTCGTTGAAAAGGATCGTCCCTGCCCAACCTTTTGCGCTATCGAACACGTCCATGTAGGAGAAGCCGCCGGCAAAGATGACGCCCTGGAACTGATCGAGCCTCGTCCTGCCCTCAAGGAGATCACTCATCGTGACATCCCATGGAGCAAAACCGGCAGCCGCACATGCAGCCTGCATTTCTCTGTCGCCGTTCGTGCCTTCCTCGCGCAATACTGCCACGCAAGGTTTGTTGTCCGCCTCCAGAACTTCCGGAGGCGTTGCCGTTGGAGTAAACGAGAGCTGATACGACGGAGTTGTACCGATGCCGGGAAGTTGGTCCTCGTGACCAGAATGTTCTTCCTCGGCACACGCAGAGTTCATCTGCAGTCCTTCAATCTTGGCGCTTGTCGCCTCCCACCAGCACCGGAGTTCCATCGTCGTACTTCTGAACAGTTCTCCGGTATCTTTTGCATCGACGCTGCACGTTGTGCTGTCGAGGGTGATTCCAATCATCGAGATCTGCACTCCGAGCGATTCGCAGATCTCAAAAATCCGCTTTTCGTTCTCGGTCCCGAGTTCAATGACGAACCCGAGTTCCTCGCCAAACAGACTTGCCAGAGCTTCAGCAGCGTGAGGGATGCTCACGCTGAATCCACACCGACTCGCCATACACATCTCGGCAACTGCGGTTATGAGGCCGCCGTCGCTTCGATCATGCAGAGAAAGAATCAACCCTTCATCGATCATCTGCTGCACCGCAAGAAACGCGTTCTTGAGGAGCTTGGGATTTTCAACGTCAGGCGACTCATCGCCGAGCTGGTCGAACGCTTGAACCAGAGCTGAACCGCCGAGGCGATTTTTACCCTGCCCAAGATCGATGAGTGCCAAAGCACTCTCGCCGGGTTTCTTAATGTCCGGCGTGACCTTCTTCGTGATGTCAGGTACGGGTGCGTATCCGAGTATCACCAAACTTCCGGGAGCCTTTACAAGCTCTCCCGAAATCGTCGCAGCCATTGAAAGGCTATCCTTTCCGCCATCAACTGCAATTCCAAGCTTGACCATGAGATCAGACATAGCAACCGCAGCATCATAGAGGAGGGCGCCTTCGCGAGGCAGCTTCGCAGGCCACATCCAGTTAGCACGGCACCGGATTTCTCCGATACCGCTGATCCGCGCCGAGGCTATGTTGGTCAGCATTTCTGCCACCGCCATTCGGGCTCCGGCTTTCGGATTGATGAGCATCTTGATCGGCTGTTCGCCGACTGCGCTCGCCGCTCCGGTTAGACCGAAATGACTTTGCGCATTGACACTCACGTTCCCGATCGGAATCTGGGCGATCCCGCAACATTGCTGCTGCGCTACGAGCCCAGTGACACTTCGGTCCACCTTGTGAACGAGGAACCCTTTCGAGCCCACGCCAGGGAGTTTGAACACCGCCTGGATTGCTTTGCCGACAGTGACATCCGGCAGGTTCAGAGGCTTGAGGTCTTCGGTCCGCCGATTTGACTCGAACGTCTTCTGAGGCATATTCGTGAGAATCTGCTCCAGGTTCAGTTCAACGGGCGTTGTCCCGTTTTGGGAGTCGAGAACGACAACGTTTCCGCTACCGTCGATTTCTCCGAGGACTTCGCAGTTGACACGCTCGCGTTTGCAGACCGACTTGAAAAGCTCGATCTGTTCCGGCCTGATCAGGAGTCCGTATCCTTCTTGGAATTCGGCGCTCCAGATTTCGAGGACAGACATCGTCTTATCGCCAAGCACGATACCGCGAATGCCGATCTTGCCGCCAAGTGGCTCAAGCAACTCCGTAAGGACATTGCTCGGACCGCCGGCACCTTGATCGTGAATGCTCGATATGGGATTGCTGTCTCCCATTTCGACACAGGCCCGAATGACCCGATTTGCCCGATTCTCCATCTCTGCGTTGCCGCGTTGAACGGAGTTGAAATCGAGCGACTCGGTGTTCTGACCTTGCATCATGCTTGAGGCTGAGCCTCCGCCGACCCCGATGGGATAAGCGGGACCGCCGATGCGCACGATGAGCATTCCAACTTCAGACTTCTCCTTCGCAGTATGTCCGTCGAACAGATGTCCGACGCCACCGCTGTAAAGGATCGGCTTACGTGGCTCGCGCCATTCGCTTCCGACTGTCTGACCGAAAGTTCGGGTAAAGCCCATTGTGAGGGGTTCGCCGAACTGATTGCCGTAGCTCGATACACCGTTGCTGCCCTCGATGAGAATCGAAAGCGGCGAAGCGTACTTCGACGGCTTGTCCTTGCCGACAACCTCGCCCGGAATTTGATATCCAGGAATGAAAAGGTTCCCGACAAAGTAACCGGCGACGCCGATGCCAACGATGCCTCCGCGTCCGACCGCACTATTGTCGCGTATCCGTCCGCCGGAACCCGTTTGGGCTCCAGGGAAAGGCGCGACGAAGGTCGGATGGTTATGCGTTTCCGCGGTGCAGGTGATGTGAACCACCTTATCGAGAATTCGCATTTCCGAAGGCTTGCCCGGAGTGACTGGGAGGATCAGGCGTGTGCCGAATCCCTTGATCACGCCGGCGTTGTCTTTGAAGGCAACGAGGCTGCAGTTGTCACTGCCGAGACTTTTCAGCGGTCGCTGAACGATCTCAAACAACGTCTCCTGCATTGGTGTTCCGTCGATGACGAGTTGGCCCTTGAAGTACCAATGCCGGCTGTGCTCGCTGTTGGCATTGCCCAGCTGGAACAATTCGACATCGGTAGGATTTCTGCGAAGGACTTCCACAAAGAGATGCTGATAGTACTCAAGGTCCTGGGCATCCATGCCTAGGCCAAGCGCATTGTTCATCTCCTCGAGCGCAGTTTTTCCGCGACCCGCGAGGTCAATCACTCGGACATCTTCCGGCGTGGTGCCGGTGTCAAAGCTCTCGATCCCGTTCGGGTAGTGCTGTTCGGTCATCCGGTCAAGACGAGTCTTGAGGATGTCGGCCGATCGGTCGTTGCCGACAGCGTATCGGTGAGTGCGCTCAATGCGGATGATCTGCCGAAGTCCCATGGCCTGACAAATCGATACGGCGTTCGACGAGAACGGAGTCTCGATCGAAAGCCTCGGTCCGATTTCCACAGCTTCTGAAGCTGTGATGTGAGGTTCGATTCCGGTGTTGCCGGGCTCGAACGTTTCTGCGATGAGCCATTGGATCTGCTTGAGCTCCGGCTCGGACAACTGGTCTATGGTCTCGATGTAGAAACCAAGATCCAAACCGTCATTGATCTGGCGGTACATGCGATAGATCATGGCTTCTCCTTCTTTCGTTTAGCCGCGTGGGAAAAGTATCCCCGCGACCTGTTTTGCTTCCGCGAGAATGGTATGCTCTCCCTCGCGCACGAGGGGCTCGGAACGTATCAGTTCGCGAACTCGGCCTTCTGAGAACGCGAGGAGCGTCTCAATTTGTAGCCTGTGTTCTTGGGGAAGAACTTTCTCCTGAAGTGTTGCTACATCGTCGCCAGGATTGATAGGGATTGTGATCCGCCCGAGGATCGCCCCCTTGTCGAACTCGGGAGCCACTCGCTGGACAGTCGCTTCAGTGCAGAAATCACGTTCCGCTCGACGAACAAAGTAGAGGCGGGCGCAATGGACGCGCCGACCGTACATTCCAGGACCGCCAAAATCTGGTCTTCCTGGATCCAGCGGACCTGGATGCTGATTGGTCATCATCCCTTGGTATGCTTCAACCACATTCGCTGGCGTTTTTGGAAGCCAGCCATACTGACCGATAAAGTCTACTCCGCGCTTTCGACATTCGAGGAGTATTGCCTCTCCGAACGTCTCTGGCGACGAGTATGCTTTCGGACGCAGAACCAAAACGTTCTCCTTCAGCATGCCTTCGGCAAGGGCTTTCTCAATGCCACCCGCATCCGGTTTTGACGCGATGACGAGCACCGGTTCGACTCTCGAGAGAAGCCCGGACTCTACTGCCCGGAGAATCTCACGCATAGTCGTTCCACCGCCTGAAACGAGCATAGCAATACGTAGTTTGTCCACGTTCTTCTTCTCCGTCTTATTAAGTTGGGAATGTGCGACTCTGCTTCTTCATTAACAGAATCCAGTTAAGAAAGCAATTGACAGAAGAAAATGGTATCAGTTTAAGCTCACCGTATCGGGTTGTGTTCTGACCATACCTACAGATAAGCTCATGATATGAGAGTTCCGGTAAATTCTTTGCCTTCAATGGCTTTTTTCAAATTCTCAAGATCGGTTCCTTTCAATATTTTTGCGGTTATGTTTGCTTTTTGCGCAAGTTTTGCGGCGACTGGATCAATAGGCGAAGCTAACCCCGGTGTCCACTTTGCAGGAATGAGTTTGCGGTACTCTGCCCACGAAAGCTCCTTAATTGGCTTTGCGTCTTTAAAAACCTTGGGATCTTTATCGTACACAAAATCAATATCGCCCGCGTCAATAAATTCTTTTGCGCCGAATTTTTGCGCGAGGCGCACCGCCACGTAATCGGTGGACCAGCCCGGCATCCAGCCGCTCGAAACCACAATACCTTTGCTGCTCATTTTCATACTTGCCACTTTTCGCGACGAGAGATCGCTTGTAAGAATTTCTTCATAGGAATTTTCCCCAAAAAGTGCTTTCAGTAAGTATGCATTAAGATAAATCGCGTGAATACCAATCCAGTCCAAAGAATCATTCCCTGATTTGGCAAGTTCGCGCGCCGCTTTCTGATATACACGGGCGGTTCTTCCGCCTCCGGCTACCAGCACAATTTTTTTCTCCTTCCTTAATTCCCGCAGCAAGAGTTTCCGAAAGGCGTTCAAAAACGGCACGTCAATGCCGTCTGCGTCCGTCAAATGCGGAACAATAATAGAGCCCCCCAGCTTGATAAGCGTAAATGATTTCATCTGAACCATCATACCCTTTTCCGGCTCTTTTTGAAATACCGCCTGGACGGAGGAGCGTATTTCTCAAGGAACGCGGGAAGGCCGAGCTTTTTGACCTCTTGATGGAGCTTGTAATAGCCGCACCATTCTTTTGAACAGAGCCAAGATTCGGTAGGATGAATGCAATAAAAGATATTATTCTGGATCGCGTCTGCGATGGTTGCGATATTCCGCAATACGGTGCGCTTGTCAATGAACGGGCGCGCCACGCGGAATCTCACAATCTTTGAATTATTTTTGGAAAGCACAATGTAGTCCTTGGAAATGCCCGAAGGCGCGCGCCCGCTTACTGCTTCATATCCAATCTGGTAGATCGCCAACTGGGCATCCGAGCGAATGTCTTGCTTGTTAGGAGTTACCCTTGTGGTCTTTAACTCGTGGATGACGCCTTTTTTGTCGGCAAGATCAATCCGTCCTGTCACCTCAAGACCGAGCCTGCCTGCGCAGGCAGGCCGCGCTAAGAAACTGAAGGGTTCTTCAACCAGATCGGGATCAATATACCTGTTGAGATGCTTAAAATACACTTCCAAGCCCCTCAATCCCGTATCAACCAGGTCCTCAATCCGTATGCTCCGCTCCTTGGAGAGATACTCCCTTGTGAGAAACGGCCGGGCTTCCGCAAGCTCCTGCCGGTAGTCCTCAAGCGCGCTTGCGAACGAATTCACGAAGAATTCTTTCGCTTCGCCCAATTGAATTCCCTTGCCGTCTTCTTTCTTCTGCTCAAAATGATACTGGAGAGTTTCATGAAGCGCAAAGCCGTGCTTAAAGACCTTGCGAGGTTGACGCTTAATCCCCAGTTTATAACGGAATAGCCAGTGCTCGGGACATCGCACATACGTCATCAATTGGCTATAACTCATTTGCTTCATAGCATTTGCTCATTGTATCAGAAAACTCATTTCCGAGAAGCTAACGTGCGAAAAACAAAAGAAGGAGGCGTTATGCTCGCCTCCTTCTGCGGCTTCCGGGAGCTACCCGATGAGTACTTTGTACTTTGAGCCGGAATTGCTCCAGCGTCAAAGTTTGCTCTTTCGGAGGATTGGACTTCACTTCCTCCAGGAACTTTTCGGCCGAATCGGCCAGAGGATCCTCAAATCCGAGCTGTACATCGTTATCGTCCCACGCACATATCAGGCAAACTTTATGAACACCGTACCCATCTCGCTGAGAAGCAACGGCGTTATTCGAACCACAACGAGAACAGCGCTCTAATGTGGTCGCCATCTCTCCCTCCTTTGCTCCACATTTACTTATTTACTCTCTCATATTCCAAGAAATTTTCAATACCACCGCCTTCATTCTTTCTTCTGAAAAGGGGCGAGGGCGTCTTGGACGGACTTGCGGTACAAACAAAAGTCGCAGTCCATATTGGCTTCGGGCAGAGTATCTGCTTCCAGCGTTTTGCGGGCTTCCAACAACGCACTTTCTATCCAAACGTCGCTTCCTTCGTAGGGAATTATTTTCACGTCAAACTCCAGCTTCCCGTCGAACGCCTTGCGATCCGTGTGCGCGTTTACGTACACGAAGTACCCAACATTTGAGACCTGAAATCCATTTTTTCGAAACAGCCACTGATATATCTCCATCTGGCGCTTGTATCCAATTTGCCAGTCGGCGTCAATGTTCACCTCTCCGTTCTTGCTCGTGGCTTTATAATCCACCACGTGAAGTTCCCCTTGCGGATTTACCCAAATGTCATCAATAGCGCCAGACACCAAGAAATTGCTCGGCTCATGCAGGTATTGCACGCCCCTTCTCGCATCTCTCCACTCTTGCATCTTCTCGTGCTGAAACGGCAAGGCATCAATACCATATGTGGCAAACAATGGGTGCGGACTTTTTTCTGTCCGGTGAATATCGAATTCTTTTTTGAGCAGAGCATCCACTGCCGAGTTTAAACTAAAAGGGTAGCCCGGCGGCTGGGCGACTCCAAGACGTCTATCCAAATAAAAACACCTGCGGCAGTTGAGAAAACTGTCTAATTTGGAGCGGCTTAGCAAAAAGGGTTCCTTTGAGGCAGGATCAAATACGTTTTTCGCTCGTTTGCCAGAATAATATTGACTCATAGAGGCACTTAAGAGGTGCCCCTATTCTACCACGGCTGAGAAAGAAACGACAATGTTGCGCTCTCTCGGACCGCCAAATTCAATCAACACAATTTTTTGCCACGCGCCGAGCACAAGTTCGCCATTCTCGACCGGAACTGTCAACGAGGGCCCGATAAGAGAAACTAAAATATGATACTTCACGTGCTCTGGATTATGCTTGTGGCGGTACTTTAAGGCCGGCACCACTAACTCAAAAGCATCCAGCATATCCAAATCCGTGCCTTCGTCCAAGTCCGCGGTCGCAATTGCGGCTGACGTGTGCAAAAGAAACAAATGGCATACCCCCTTTCGGAAGCTATTTTCCACAAGAAGTGCTTGGACCTGCTGAGTGATGTCAAGAACTTCCCTTTCTTTTTTGGTGCGTATGATGAGTTCTTCTGCCATATACCTTAGTGTAGCAGAAAAAATGTATGAAAAAAAGTGGCCCGTGGAGTGCCTTGCACTCCACGGGCCTCCGTCCGCGCCGTCTGGGAACTAGTGGAAAAAGCCCCAGACGGCGATCCCGACCAGGATGCTCACCACCACGGCGGCCACCACTACTCCGGCGGGCCCTAGAAACGGGAGGACCCCCGTGAAAAGGTAGCCGTCGTTGTCGAAGAGAAGAAGCCGTGGAATTATCATCACTCCTCCTTTTTAGATAGATTTCGCGCCTCCCTGCTCCTTTTCAGGAAAGCGCCGGGTACTCAAGGAGATCTCTGGATTTCTCCTCTCGGAAATGATTATACCCATATTTTAAGGTATGTCAATGATTTCCATTTGCCGAATTCATTTTCGTCGTTACTCCCCCTTGATAACGGCCAAAGGCGCAAGTCGGGCAACCTTCCTTGAAATGCCGGCATTGTGTACTACTTCAATAACATCGTCAATGTTTTTGTACGCTTGCGGAGCTTCTTCCGCAATGCCCCGGTCGCTCCAGCACTTCACCAAAATGCCCTGCCGCTCCAAGCTGGCGATAATTTCTTCTGCTGAAAGATTGCGGATTGCCGCATGCCGCGACATCATTCTTCCTGCGCCATGACAAGTGGTATAAAATGCTTCTTTGCCTTCTGGAGTACCCACAAGAACGTAGGAAGCTGTACCCATGCTCCCCGGAATAAACACGGGCTGGCCGACCGAGCGATATTTTTCAACGATATCTTGATGCCCTGGCGGAAACGCCCTCGTACTTCCTTTTCGATGCACCAAAAGGCGTTTTTGCACTCCGTTAATATCGTGCGTTTCAAGTTTTGCGGTGTTGTGCGCAACATCATACACCATGGAAAGTTTTCCTCCGGAATTCCCAAGCGCGGCAAGCCATGCCTCCCGCACAAAGTGCGTTATCATGTGGCGGTTGGCAAAAGCAAAGTTCATCCCGCCTGCCAAAGCTCCGAAATACTGCTGGCCCTCGCTTGATTGAAAAGGAGCGGAAGCCAACTCGCGATCCGGCAGTTCAATACCGTATTTTCTCATCGCTCCCATCATCATACGGATGTAATCGGTTGCCGTTTGATGCCCGAAGCCGCGGGAACCCGTATGCACCATCACCACCACTTGATTCTCAAACAATCCAAACGAACGCGCCGCCGTTTCGTCAAAGATTTCGGCAACGCGTTGAATTTCCAAAAAGTGATTTCCGCTTCCCAAGGTGCCCGCTTGATCCTGTCCACGTTTTTTCGCTTTCTCTGAAATCAGCGAGGCATCTGCGTCTTTCGTCCTCCCGCCTTCCTCGCACAGTTCCAAATCCTCTTTCTCTCCGTATCCTTGCTTAACCAAATATTCTGCCCCTCCCTCAATAATCATATCCATCTGCCTGATGTCGAATTTGAGCTTCCGTCCCACGCCAAGGCCCGAAGGCACTGCTTTTTGAATTGCGACAGCAACTTTCTCCAAATACGGTTTGATATCTTGCGCAGTAAGCTCAGACGTCAACAGCCGCATGCCGCAGTTAATGTCGTAACCAATCGCTCCAGGGGAAATAATTCCCTCTTCGCTTTCAACATCAATGGCGAATACTCCGCCAATCGGCGAACCATATCCCTCATGAATGTCAGGCATTCCAATGCTGTATTTTTGAATTCCGGGAAGCGTCGTAAGATTGACTACCTGTTCAACTGATTTATCCTTAAACACATCTCCAAGCATTTGCTCTGAAACATATATCCGAGCAGGAACCCGCATATCTCTCCGATAGCTCTTCGAAATTTCCCATAAAAAGTCATTGATTTTTTGCAGGTTTGAGATGTTCATATTTTTTCAGAAATGCGGAGCTGAATTTTTGCAAATAAAAAACCCAGTACCGCCGAAATAATAACCTGCGCGCCCAAATTATAGAAAACACTGCTGCTATTGCCGCTGTACACGAACGTTTGTAGCGGCGTCCAGCTCAAAAATCCAAGAAAATGGCCGACGCCAATGCCATACAACAGCCAAACGCCGAGAAACGGTTTCACTCTTTTCAGCAAAAAATATGCGGCTCCACTTATGACACCAGCCCACAGAAGAGGCAAGAGAATCCTCGCCTCCCCGAATATCTCCCACAGCCACCGCACAATTGGGTTCCCTTCCCTTTCAATTGCAGAAAAATAATCAGTGCCCAAAGCTGTTACTGCCGTATCCAAAACCAATGCCAAAAGAAAGAAAAGCAAAGGGCCGGCAAATGTGTTTCTCCAAAATCTCATACATCAAACACAATGTCTGTTTCCCATTCGCCTTTTTTATTTTGATGGATATCCAAATCGTGAAAAGTGGCGGCTTTAATATCTTCTCCAAACTCCCGAACTTCGTCCCCCTCCAACTCAACTTCCAATGCTGTATCAGAAAATTGTTGGAAATATACTTTCCCATACGTTTCTCCATGTACCTGCCGTAGATAATTTACTTCATTCAAGAAATCTACGAGCAACGCATTGATATCTAACGCCTGAATTTTTATTGTTCTCTTCTTTAGATTTTTCCCGCCAGCTGGCGAATTGGGCTCTGGATTTAAAATATGGAACATCCCCTCCATTGCATTTTGGAACAATTCCTCTTGCGTGCGCCCGCACACCCTTATTTTCACATCCCCAGTATGCTCCAAAATCTCAAACCTATTCATTGCATAAGATTGAGGCCTGTTTCCTCGTCATACGCCTTCTCAATGCTTCCTTGGAATACTTCCATGCGCAGTTCAAGCGCGCCAGAAACCACCATTTTGTTGATATGCCCTCCGTACACGCGATATTCCTTGTCTGAAAACGTGCCATGCATATGTATCAACACTTCCCCACCCTTCCTAGCAATATTACCGATTCCGCTTGTTATCTCCCACTGCTCTTTGAACGTTTTTTTGTAGTATTTCTTTTCTGGGGTGTTATACCACCAAAGCTCAACTTCATCTGCTGCGCCGAGGAAAAAGAACGTTGCCGCTCGCACGTTATGCTCCCGCGCCCACTTGGTAAGCTCTTCAAATATTCCTTCCCGGTGATTAATTTTCAAAATAGAGATATTGTTTTCTTGAAGTATGAGTTTCATGATTTTAATAGCCGCGTCAACGCTTTATCTTTCTCCATGGGCGAAATGCGCGTGCGCCACACCGCCTTTTGGAGCATATCGATGGTTTGATCATACGTTTCCCGATCCACGGGATAAGGCGTGGCGTCCTTACCCCCATGCGCGAAACTGTAGCGTGCAGGGTCTTCATATGAGGGCTCGGCTCCGTAAATGATTTCCGAAACCAAGGCCAGCGCCCGCATTGTTTTAGGACCTACGCCTTCTGTGGCGAGCAGTTTTTCATACGTGTTTGGCTGTTCGTAGGATACTTTTGCCAAAATCTTCTCCAAATATTTGCTCTTGGAAAAATCTTCCCATTCAACCGAATGGTGCTTAAACTCAACGCCGTCCAGTGCCATAAGAGTAAGTGTATCTTTATCTCTTCTGAACGAAGCGACACGAGATACGGGAGTATAGTGTTTGCGCAAAAGCTGAATGTCTTTTATGAGGGTATTGTAGCTCCCTCGCACGAGTTCCGTGGAAACGGCACGGGTTTTTGCGCTGTTCTTGGAAACCAAGTTCATGACGCGCCTTCCGAATAATTGCGAAGCGATGCCAGAATGCGGTTCCTCCACCAAATCCTTGGCGCTTTCTGAAAACCAGTGATAGCGCCGGGCGGTGGAGTTTTGCGTATTCATCCCCTGCTGGACAACTGCCCAAGCACCGTTGCGCGAAAAGAAGAAGCTGTGATGGTAAATTTGGTAACCATCCTGCACCAAAGCTGAATCCACCTTTGCTGCCATGCGGGAATTATATTCAAGATTATGCACATACGAGGGCGCCAGACACAATCGTTCTCCCCATTCATGGATTTGCTCCGGGGTCTTGCGTGATGTTTTCCCTTTGCCGCCTGCGATAAAAATGCCAAGCTCCCGCTCCTGTCCCCGAATGCCTTCCTTGAGGGCGGCGGTCAAAATAGTCGTTAAGCCCGACGCGTTCCAGTCAAACGCGAGCACGGTGCCCAGCGACTGAAACCACACGGGATCTGCGATGCGCTTAATATACTCATCCGGCCCGTATTCCTCCACCAATACGCGCGTCATCTCGCGACCCAATCGAACCATTCTTTCAAACAGCCATCGCGGGCACTTTCCCGTATCTAACGTAAATGTCGCAACGCCTCTGTACATAGTTTTACCTAAAGAATTTTTGCCAGAGCAAAAGGAGAAACAGCAGCGTCACAACCGCTAACAAAACTTTTATCGAGAAGATTTTCGGCAGCACCGCTTTTTCTACTTTCTCCTCCCATTTATACAGCCAGTCAATCTTGCTTGCCATAATAAAATCGTTTTCCGAAAGGCCTTTGATGGCGTGAGTGGTAAGCTCAAACGTTACTTTGCGGTATCGGATGATAATATCGGGATGGTGCTGTTCTTCCTCTGCCAAATTGGCCACTCGATTCACAAAAGAAATCGCTTCGCGAAAGGTCTTGAATTTGAAGATTTTCCCAATGAGTTTATTCTCCTGGACCTCCCACCCCTCAACCTCCTTAAGGTATTCCTGCACTTTTTCTGCCTCAAGCGGCGGCGTTCCACCCTCGCACGGCACGCATTTTTTCGCAGCCAAATTTCCCATACATCCATTATACCAAATCAGGGCCAAATGTCGGCAGCGGGAGGATACATTTTTGAAAGGGGGTGCTCCGCACAATTTTTGTGTCTGCGGGCAGGACAAATTTGGCGGCCATACTCAATAAGGCCGTAGGTGAGAAAGAACCAATCTTTTTTGGGTACAAGCTTCATTAAGTCCTGTTCGATTTTTATGGGGTCTTTATGGGCGGTCAAGCCGAGCTTTTGAGAAAGTCGCATCACATGGGTGTCCGCGGCTATCCCCTCTTCTTTCTTGCCGTAAGCGTTTCCCAAAATGATAACGGCTGACTTGCGCCCGATGCCGGGCAGTAAAAGTAAGTCCTCCATCGTATCTGGCACTCTGTCCCGGAACTTCTCTTTGATAATTTTCGCCGCTTCCAAAATACTCTTTGCCTTTGCCTTGTAAAATCCAGTTTGCCTCACATCCTGCTCAAACTCTTCTCTGGTCCGCCGGCTGGCGGATGTTTTCATATAATCCTCCAATGTGCGGTACTTTCGAAAGAGCTTTTCGGTAACTTCGTTCACTTTTTTGTCGGTGCACTGGGCGGACAAGCGCACCGCAACCAAAAGTTCCCAAGCATTGGAATACTTGAGAACGATTTTGGCGCGGGGGAACAGCTCCCAAAGCTTCCTCACTATTCGCAGGGCTCTTCGCTTGCGAACTGCGAAGTTGTTTTCCATTGTGGAAACCTACTGTTGCATTTGTTGTCGGACTTGTTCTTGAATCGGCTCACAGCCGCATCCATTCTCATCGTTAAATTCCTGATATCCCGGGATACAATCAAACCTTAACCGCGAACACTCCTCGCGATCTCTGCTCTGATATCTTCTGCCTTCCTCACATCCGCAACCTACCGCGTCGGTAAAATGTTTAAACCCAGAATCGCAAGAAAAATCAGCGCGCGTACATTCCTCTCCAATAAACTTATATTCTCTGCACCTGCCTTCATACGCAACCCGCACTTCCGCGCCTCGCTCTGCCATGCAGCGATTGGAATATGTTTTTCCGTCCTCCCCGCATACGGGCGCATATTCCATGGTGCACGCAACCGCCCCTTCGCGCGGCCTCAAAGGAAGCGGCAAGGCCTCAATTCGAGTTCTGATTCGTTCAAGAACTTGCGGCACATCTCTTACGACATCAATTCCATGCTCCAAAATGCGAAGAATATTCGTCGTAATAGCTTCCGCCGCCCTCGACAACCCGAAAGCGTTTCTCGGGTTTCCTTCTCCAAGGGCGATTTTTGCACCCTCAAGATGGCGCTTGGCATTTTCAAGCAGAGTCCGTACCGCTTGGGGAGTTGCGTCTCCGAGCTCTTCAATGCGTTCTTCAATTTTTTGGATGCGCTCTTCGGCCCTCGCAATCTGTTCCCTTGCCTCTGCTTCAAACTCTTTCCCCTCTTCCACGGTTTCTTCCAATTCCTCACGAGCTTCCTCCAAAACGTCTGCGGTTCGCTCGGAAACCCGCACCCGTATTTCTTCTAAAATTCTCGTGCGGCCGAGCGCGTTGCCCGGAATCTGCCGCAGAGCTTCTTTTAATCGCTCAACCCCCTCCTCTCCCTGCTCGGCAAACCGCTCAATGCTCTCTTGGGCGTGTTCCGAAAGATTTATGCGCAATTCTTCAAGCCGTTCCTTTGTCTGTTCCGGTATGTTCCCGCTCTGCTGGAGACGATCAAGTATCTCGAGTGATCGCACGTATTGTAACGTACTCCCCTTTCCCTGCTCAAAAGCGATTTTGAGCCGTTCCTGAAATCTCTCCGGCGCGTCTTTCTTGGCAACCTCTCCCAGCGTCTCCTGCACTTTTACCCTGATGTTTTGAATGATGCTTTTTTGCGCATCGTGCTTTGCCTCCAGCCCCTCAAGGAGCTTTTCATGAACAATCTGCCTCTGGGCGATAGCGTCAAGCAGACGGTCAATGTTGGGGTTCTCCGACGTCTCCCGCAAACTTTCGAGGCGCGCGCGCAGTCGCTCCTGCGCGCGCTCATAATTGAGCATTGCCCGGGCAATGCCTCGTTCATTCGCAGGATCTTCTTGGGCAACTTTTTTTGCTTCCGCCGCTTTTTCGCTTGCGATTTTCAATTCCAGCTCTGTCTTCGCGACCGTATTAAAGGTAAACGCGCGCTGCAAGCCGCGGCCGATTTCTTTGAAGAAATAAAACGGGTTTGTCGGGAGCAATCCGGGATCCTCCACTCCCAAATCCGCGTTTGTCACCGTTTCTGCCTCCACAACGGCTTCTGTAGTGAGTTCGGCTTCTTGGGCAAGCGCAGTTCCGACCCCAAGGAAAGAAAGGATAAGAAATGAAGCGAGAAATGTTCTCATAGCGTTTTTATTTATTAATTTATTATTTGCTTAACCTAAGTATTTGTTATTTTTATAATCGCGCGGGGATCGGTTCTGCTTGGGGTTTTCTGACTTCGAGAGTGAAGCAGGCGCGGCCGATGCCGTGGTTCCACAGTTCTTCAGAAAACGCACGCGGCTTTTCTTGATATTGCGACGAAGCGGTATCGGTTTCAAATATTGCGCAAAGCTGATACGTATCTTCTGTAAGAATGATATACTCATAGGGTTCTCCGGTTTTGGGATCGGTAATTGACTGCACATAGTATCTGGCGTCGCGCAAATCCTCCAGAACCTCGGGAAGCTCTTTGCTGCGCTCCCAATAGCTGTCTATGGCAAAGGTAATCTGCTGGAGGTCGGAAATTCTCCGCTCGTCAAACTGCAAAAGCCGCTGTTGAGCCGGCGTGCCAACCAACATCAGCCCGTAGAGCACCGTTAAGGCAACGGAAACAACCACAGCGCCGGTGAAAATTTTCGCGGCCATCGGTTTCTCTCCCGCCTGCGCGCGCGGGGCGCTTGCGGCAAGTTCCCCCTTTTCTTTTTCTTCCCTTTGCAAACTCCACAAATAATACCCGAAAATACTCCCGGTAATTGCCAAAATCGTAAAGGCCTTAAGCAAAAACCTCGTGGTGAGTTCACCCGACAATAAACTTGCAAGCACCGCAATCAAGTCGCCAATAATAATACCGGCCGCAATCACCAAGGTAATGTAGGTGAGCCATTTTGCCACCTTTGACTGGCGCCGCTCCGGATCTTTTGCGGCAGCTTTCGCCAATCGCCACATCATAAACAGATACAGGGGGAAGGCAATAATCAAAGAGGCGAGCGCCGTGGTGAGGCCGCGCGGGAAGAATCCGCCGTATTGGAGAAGATCGGGCAGGAATTTGTCAATAAACGCGAATACCAAAACGCCGAAACTGAACGCGGAAATATACAGGGTAATAAAAGAAATTAGGTAAAGGAAGGCCTCCCGCGCCTGCAGATAGGGTTTGGGCTTGGGCACCGGAACCGGGAAAGAAACCTCGGCAAATGCGGCTAACGCTTTTTGCACTTCTTCTGCCTGCCATCCGGCATCCAAAAGCGCCCGCTCTATTAAAGCACGCTCCTGACCCTTTCCCAACGCTTCTTTTACAAATGCATAAAGTTCGTTGCTCATATATATTTTAAAAGAAGTTAGTAACCTCTTTGCTTATCGACTAAATTGGGAAGGCGCTCACCTGCAAGATACGCCCTCAAGTTTTCACAAAATACCTCAACTGCCCTGTCCATATATTTCTCCGAGATTCCGGATTGGTGGGGAGTAATCACCACGTTCTCCATTCCCCATAGAGAGCTCTCCTGGGACAGGGGTTCCTCTTGGAAAACATCAAGCGCGGCTCCGGCTATCATTTTCTGTCTCAGAGCATCAATAAGTTCCTGTTCATGCACCACTTTGCCACGGCCGACATTGAGCAATACCGCCGATTGCTTCATTATACGAAATTTTTCCATATCAAACAAATGATGGGTCTCCTCGGTATAGGGCAAGGTAAGCACCACAAAATCTGCCTGCGGGAGCGCTTTTTTAAGATCTCCTGAGGGGTAAAGCTCGGAAACAAAATCTGGCTTTTCTTTCCCGGCGCGATCCACCGCGATAACGCGAGCGCCAAAAGCGCTTGCCAGTCGCGCGGTTTCAGAGCCAATGTGCCCTAGTCCTACGATGAGCACCGTTTTATCCTTGAGCTCCGTGAGTTTGTTGTCCTTCTGCCAGATTTTTCTTTGCTGGCTGATAAAAGAGTCACGCAGTCGCCTCGTGAAAATGAGAAGAAAGGCAATAATGTGTTCGGCGATCGGCGTTGCGTGAATGCCGGCAACGTTTCCCACGATTACATCTGAATTTCTCACCTCAGGCGTTAAAACGTGCTCCACTCCCGCAGAAAAAGAATGAATCCACTTAAGATTTTTCGTGTCCCGTATTTCAGGCAAAGACCAAAGTGTTCCCGCAAGCACATCCGCTCCTTCAAGATGACGATTGACTTTCTCCTCGTCATCTGAAGAAACCAAAACAACCTCGCCTTGAGGAACTATGCTTTGTATCTGCTGTACATGTTTTTGGGTAATAACGTGGTGAAGCCGAGTAGGATCTTGCACCAAAAGAATCTTCATATCGTTATTGGAACGTATGCATCCGCATTTATCGATGCTTTTCTTCTTCCAAAAGATGTCTGTGTTTTTTCGCAAATCTTCTCTTGGAGGACTTAAATTCCTCGAGCTCTTGCGCTATCTCTTCCCCAAATATAAGCATCTGGAAAAAACGTCCGAGTGTTAAAATTGCAAAACTCAGAAAGCCAACTCCAACGATCATCACAAATCCCAAAAAGAGCTTCCCGACGAAAGAAGCAGGAAACGCATTGCCGAATCCAACGGAAGAAAGCGCGGACATCACCGACCACATTGCATCTTGAATCGTTCGAATCTGAGTTCCTGGAACTCCTTCTTCAATGTGGAATAGAATAATAGAAAAAACAATGGTCAGCAGGATAAACGCAACGAAATAAATCTGAAGATTAATCTTGAGAAGTTCCCGAGCGGCTTTTTCTCTTCCGTAACGGTGTTTGATTACGCGCAAAATTTTCAGCAGTCGAAATAAACGAAACAATCTGAGCAACCGCACGATTCGCAAGGTTTTAAGAAACTGCAAATTGGCCAAAGCGAGAAAGGTAGGAAGGATGGCAAGAAGATCGATAATCCCGTAAAAGCTAAAGATATAGGCGCGTTTGCTCGGCGCCAGATAGATGTAAATCAGGTACTCAATGGTGAATACGGCGCCGATCAAGTATTCAAGCAATGTAAAAATTCCTTGGTACCGCTCGTGAAGCGCTGGATTTGTCTCGAGCAAAACCAAAACAACCGAAGCAATAATAACAATCGCAAGGAAATTATTGACAATCCAGAATTTTTTGGAATCGCTCTCCTCAATAAAAATTTTCTGGAGATGTTCCCTCAGCACCTAAGCAAATTAGCCAATTAATTTCTTAAACTCTTCAATCATCGGAACCTGTTCTGGGTCGCGATCGTACATCTTTGCGGTGTAAAACGCTGCCCAGTCGGCCGTGAGAATGGAACTAAAGATTTTATCCAGCATGGATCCCACTCCCAGCGAAACAATCTCTACCTCAAACCCTCTCTCTACAAGCTGCTGTTCCAAAATATCCATCCTCCTGCGAATTCGCACGTGGTCCACGGTGTCTACAAGAAATATGAAGTGAAATTTGTCGCAGAGCTCTTTCGTGGGATCGGTCGCGTCGAAAGCACTCATCTCGTTATGGTTCAGCTCCGGGAATGTGTTAAAGAACGCAGGGATCTTTGCCGTCTCGTTGAACCTAATCTTCCAGTTATAAGCAATTGAGTAATTTTTGTTTGAGGCGTATATGATGGGTACTTTCCCACGCAGCATTACAGCCAGTTCCCTTCCTCTCTGCTCAAACATCCCTGCTGTTTCTGCGAGCTGTTCGCCCACCACTGTCGCTTCCTCTGCAACATCATCCCTTCCTACCATCTTTGCCAATGCTTTAAACGTAAATCCAAGAGCGGAACGCGGCTGAATGTCAGTATCCGGAATTTCAATGTACGGCACCCCATGCTGATTCGCGCGTATAAGCAGATCGCCGCCCGTTGAAATGGCGGCTATGGGATAGCCGTTTTTTAGCGCCTCTTCAAAAGAGCTCAGCGCCTCCTCCGTGTTGCCCGAATACGAACTCACGATAATAAGCGTCCGTCTAAGGACGTCGTCGCGCCATCGCGGCAAGCCGTAATCCTGATGCACCGTAAGATCAAAACCGGGCACGACATTCTGAAAGATGTCTCCCGGCAAGTGAGAGCCGCCCATGCCGCACAAAATATATTTGCCCAAGGCCTTCCATTTCTCGAAATTTGCGATTTTGGGCTCCCACGCGAACTGCTTGGGAAAATTGCGAATCGCCTCCTCCATTATATTTTTGGTTATAGGTAGAAAAGTATCCACCCCGCCGTAGCCAATCCTACCACGAGCACGATGCCCACGAACTTCCAGTTCGTTTCAGGGTCGTTAAGCGTTAAACGCATAGTGCGAAAATATGAGTTATATTATTATACGTTCAACCTTTGTTTCCTATTATACTATACTCTTTTTAGAATCGAATTACACCTTTTTCCATGCCCTCCAGAATGTGCTGTTCAAGCTTTGGATAGCCGTCCACATACTCGGCGAACAGCCGATTCCACAAGGCCTCGTGCTGGTGGTAGGTAAGGCGCGCCTCCTTGCCTTCTGTCTTATGCGCCACTATCATCGCATTGTCTTCCAAGTCAAAGCTCACAAGTTGCCTGTTGCCGTTTGGCTTGCCCCTAGCTTGTCGAAGGGGAAAGAATCCAGCTACGGACCAAAAATTGTCCCAAAATTCAAGGCTGACTTCCTCGTGTTTTTTGCCAAAGGCCACAATATCTTCTTCTGCTTTTCTCCAGTGCATGGCTTCCGGGTTCACGTGCGGCAGGAACAGCCGCGGATCTTCGGGATTTTCTTTCCATAGATAACGCTGGATAATAAGCCATTTACCCTGAGCGGAGTCGAAGGGTTCGCCCGCTTCGGGCACGTCGCCGCGCAGGAGAGAGATAAACTTTTGATTAAAATCGGGCAGTTTTGCATATTTTTGGAATAATGTGCTGTAAAAAGCAATCTCGTGAAAATAATGAAGCAACAAAGCGAAATCCCTCACAAACTTGCCCTTGCCCGACTGCGCAATAGGGTTGAGAAATATAACGCCAAACTCCTTTAAGTGGCTCACGTTGTGGTGTTTCTTGGCAACGTATTTTTTCGCAACTTCCTCCCATTGCGGTCCCAGCACTTTCAGCTCAATGGGACGGCGCTCAAAATCGTTTGACGTAAACTTAGTATAGGCAACCTCAAAGGTCTTATGCATCCACTCGTCGGTTTCCGTGAAGCGCAAAGCGGAAAAAATCTCGGTAATGTCTTCTCTCTTCAGCAATTCGTCTATATCTTTATACCCGAGATACCTGAGGATTGCTTCTGGCTCGCGCTCGCGCAAAATCTGTTCGCCGTATTCTTTTTTCAGAAAAAAACCCTCGCTTTCCTTTGCAATAGTGCGCGCGGCATCCGCCACCTTCTCAAAATCAATGCTGCCGCGATCAATGCCGAGAAACTCGTAGAGTTCTCTGTCGCTTTCTTCCGCTTTTTTGCCGAGTGCCTCAACTACTTCCTCTGCCGTCGCGCCTCTGCCCAATCCGAGGTCGTCCAGCGCCCGCGCGATCAACTCTTCATTCTGCTGCTCCACCTTCTCCAAAGCCGGCTCAAACCCCGCTTTCTGCATCGCCCTCTCCAACTCTTCCAAATTCCCTTTCGATATTCCCAAAATCTCCGCAACTTTTTCCATAGTCTATATCATCTTAATTTACCCTATCCCCCAAAGTACTTTCTAAATATCCCTTGAATACTGCATTTTCTTCTTTTAAATTATTCGAAAAACAAACGTACTCCAAATATCCATCCCCGCAACCCTCCCAAACCTCGTCCTCCTTGAGTATTGTACAAAATGCGTGAGTTCCGTTTAGGATTGGCCGAGGTGACGGCAAAAATGATTTTGCTGCTATAAAGTATTCCTGACCTTCTGGGGAATACAAAATTTTATAACTAGTTCCACCGACACAAGTGCCGCCCGCTCCCCCAGCTGCAAGGAAAAACTCTTCATGCCCATCGTTATTTACATCCTCAATCTGCTCGAATTCCCCCATCCATTCGACACCGTATCCAAATTCATTAGTATTCGAGAGATGCAACCGAAGCTGCGTCTCAATTCTCTCGATATCTACTGTTTGTTTCTCCACAAACCGAAACGTGGAGACGGCTTGGGCATGGGCATTAAAGAAGATGTCTAGCCGATGATCATCTGAAGTAATAAAATCGTAAAATAATTTCTGATCTTTGCCGTCCAATATCAAAGTTATAACATAGCAATTATTGTCTTTTTCTGTACGATACTCATAACCAAAAGACGGGGGCGTATACGACCATGTTCCTACCTGAAAAGAGATGCCGTCATTTTGTACATTTTCTTGAAACCGATATGTATCTTCCGGACTCTCAAAACGTCTGCAAGATCCCTCTTTTGTTGAATATGCGAATAGAAAAATCTGTGCCGCAGTAAGTGGGGTATTGGATAAATATGCTTCTGGAAATGTAAGAAAAGTTAGGGAACGACCCAAAGAATCTATACTAGTCTCAAGCAGCAAATCGTTCGGATACATCGCCTCAAACCCATACTCATCATTGTGATAAGTCTGCCACTCCGAAGTATCAAAATTAGGTTGCTGAATGTTAATACTTTCTGATTGGAGCGCTGGAACTGGCGGCGGCGTTTGCTGTTGTCTCGGCGCTAAAGCGGACTGCATCTGCCACAGGAAAAGCCCGCCGAAGGCGAAGATGGCCACAACCACTACTATACCAATAACTAACGTTTTGCTCATGCCTTATTTATAAATCTTATGCGTGCCAATGTCTAAAAATAAAACTTCCCGGCTGGGAAGAAACATGAATTTTATACGGTAAGAATCGCTGACCCAAAACGCCCAAACGCCTGCGTCTTTTCCGGAAAGTTTGTGGGTCTTTAGACTCAAGTCGAAAGGGTTGGTTCGGAAAATCGCTTCCTTCTCCTTTGCCCGATCCTTTATTCTCTTGGGAAGCTTGCGATAGCTTCTCTTGAAGCGTTCCGAAACCTGAATTTCCATGCCTTAATCCAAATCGCTCAGCGACCTTATTCTTGTGGTCTTTCCTGCCTTATATTCTCGCATTCCTTCTCGGAACAATTCGTCCACTTCTTCCGCCTCTTTACCGCTCAAATAGTAAGTAGGCACTGCCTGCTCACAGAGCTTTTTATATTCCTTTAAGCTCAAAACCACAACCCCTCCCCTTTTCTGGATCTCCTCTTTGGGGACCACAACCGCGTCTTTTACATCGAAATTCTTTGCCATAGCTCAATTATAGCATAGTTTTCTTTATCTGCAATGTGCCGTATTTTGTGGGAGAATCGGATTTTTTAAGCAAACCTTTGCTGGCGCCCCATTGCGTGAGAACTCCGGTCGCGTTTGCCGAAGCGAATTGAATGGCGTATTCAATGTCTCCCGGCTTTTTGATGAGCGCCGCGACAAGGCCGGAACCAAAAGCGTCGCCCGCTCCCGTGCGATCCACCACGCGCTTTAAGGGCAGCACACCCGAGGACCATCTCGTTTTCCCGTCGGAAACTTCCACTCCCTTCGCTCCCCGCGTCATAATCACCAAACCCCTCACCCATTTGTCCAATTTTGAAAAAATCTTTTCCCGTTCCTCATACAGTTCTCCCGTTACGTAACTGGCCTCCTCCTGATTGACGATAAACACATCGATATCATACAAATAGGGCAAAATCCGCTTTTTGTCTTCAAGCTGGGTCTTGCCCGGATTCCACGCGACTTTTATGTTGTTGCGGTCGGCATATCCAATGATTTCGGGAACAAGATCTGCCGATTCTCCTCCCAAATGATTAAGATATATCCACTTGGTCTCTGCCAATTTCTTCCATGGAATATCGGACTTGCGCAAATGCCATTCGGCGCCCCCGTAAGATAGAATCGTTCTCCCCCTTTTTCCGGTCGTGAGAATAATTGAACAGGCGGTATTGCCTTTCTTGTCAACAATCAAAAAATCGCGAGCAATACCCTTTTCTTGAAAATAATCGCGGAGAGAGTGACCTGCAGAATCATCACCCACCACCGTGAGCGCTCCCACTTTCAATCCTTGGTTTGCAAAAGTGATTGCCGTGTTCACCGCTCCCCCGCCGGTGAAAGATTTGAGATCCTCAATATACAGCTTGGATCCCAAGGACATCGCGAGCGCCTCGCCGGTCTTAAACACCTTGGTTTTCAGCACTTTGAAATCCCGACTCTGCACAAACACATCTCTCACCGCAGACCCTATTGTGATTACGTCAAACATACGTTAACTCATCTCTTACGGCGCAAGGCCCTTTTTACTGCTTGAATAATATACTTTGCAGTGAGACCAAACGCTTCTAAAAGCTCATCGGGTTTTCCCGACTCGCCGTAGCGATCTTGGACACCGATCATTTCTACTGGCACGGGGAAATTCTTTGCCAACATTTCAACCACCGCGCTTCCCATGCCACCGGCAACCTGATGTTCCTCCACGGTTACTACCACTCTGGTTTTGCGCACCGAGGCAAGAATCGTTTTTTGATCCAAGGGTTTTATGGTGTGATTGTTAATCACTTCCGCCGAAATCCCCTGTTTTTGGAGTTTACTTGCGGCGAGTAATGCCTCGTAGAGCAAGGGGCCGCTTGCAATAATTGTTACACCTGCCTGCGCAGGCAGGTCTTTCCCTTGCCAGAATATCTCTGCTTTTCCGAATTTGAACGGCGTTTTTTCTGTGGTGATTACTGGCGTGGCTTCTCTGGCAAGACGAATGTACACGGGCCATTCAATCTCTGCCGCGGCGGCGGTTGCTTTCTTTGCTTCAATCGCGTCGCAAGGATATATCACTCGCATATTCGGCATTACGCGCATTAAAGCAATGTCTTCCAACGCCTGATGAGTGGCGCCATCCGGGCCCACAGAAATTCCGGCGTGAGCTCCTCCGATTTTCACATTGACGTCGTTCAGGGCAATAGTCGTTCGAATCTGCTCATTGTTGCGCCCCGGGGAAAATGTTGCGTAAGAAGAAATAAACGGGACTTTTCCAGCCAAAGCCATGCCGGCAGCCAAAGACGCCATATTCTGTTCTGCCACGCCAACCTCAACGAATCTTTCCGGAAATTTCTTCTGGAAGTATTCTGACCTCGTTGACTCTGACAAATCCGCGCACAGCACCACCACATTAGGATTCTTTTCTCCCGCAATAACCAAACCTTCCCCATAACCGTTTCTTGTCGGGGTTTTTTTAACGTCTTTTGCAAAAACCTCTGGCGCCAAATATGCTTTGGGGTTGACCATATTTATTCTCGTATCCCTGTGATCTTTACGCCTATCGCCCTTAATTCGCGAAGGGCGGTTTTTGCTTCTTCGGGTTTTGGCGGCTTTCCATGCCATTCAAATTTGTTCTCCATAAAACTCACTCCCTTGCCTGGAATGGTATGCGCGATAATGCAAGTCGGCTTTTCCTGGGTCGCCTTTGCCTGCGAGCAGGCGTCAATGATTTCTTCAATGTTATGCCCGTCAATTTCTATCACATTCCAGTTGAATGCTTCGTACTTTGCTCGCAAGGGTTCCAAAGGCATTATATCCTCCACATACCCATCAATCTGAATATTATTGCGGTCAATGATTCCCGTGAGATTGTTGAGCTTGTTTTTCCCCGCGAACATCGCGGCTTCCCACGTCTGCCCCGCTTCCTGCTCTCCGTCTGACATCGCGCAAAACACTCTCCAATTTTTCTTATCAATATACTTTGCCACATACGCCATGCCTGCGGCCTGCGACAAACCAGAGCCCAAGGGCCCGGATGTAGTTTCAACTCCGGGCAATTTTTTTCTTTCCGGGTGTCCTTGCAATCGAGACCCAAATTTTCTCAAGGTTTTTAACTCCTCAAGCGGAAAGTAACCAGCCCTTGCCATCGCAGCATATCGGACAGGACAAATGTGCCCATTCGACAAAATCAGGCGATCCCGCTCCTCCCAATCAGGGTTTTTCGGGTCGTGGTTCATTACCGCGAAATACAGCGCAGTAAATACATCTGCCATGCCCAAAGGCCCAGCTGAATGCCCAGACCCTGCCTCTAAGAGCATCCTTATGATATCCTGCCGTATCTCATTTGCGATTTTGTCTAACTCCTGTAGCGAATACTGCTTTTTTGCCATAAATGGAATAAGTTCTCCTATTATACCAAATCTCCCCATTTTGGGGGAGGTTAGATATTAACAGATATTCGTCTCTTAGATTGACTTTCTATCCTGGACCCCACACATTTTCACCCTCAAATTTCTTATCCCCTAAGTAATTTCTGAATATTTCATATCTTGGTTCTTCCAAGTTTGGAGAAAAGACAGGTGGTTGGTCAATCAGCATACCACATTCTTGGGGTGATTTTGGTACAGACCAATTTGTTCTGAAAAATCTCTCATCGTATTTCTGGCTGTATATGTAAAATTCTATTCTGCATCCGGTGCACGTTCCCCCACACCCAGATGAAGCCCAGTATACTTCGTCTATTCCATCCTTATCGATATCTATAATTTTGGGTTTCTCGTAAATATGACCAGAAAATCCGTCATTCCACACCTGATGTTTCTCTTTATCCAAAATATAAACGGTATGGCTTTCTCCGGGGTATTTTTGATCACATACCACCAGCGTCCCCTTGCCCTGCGCATCAACAAGCTGTATTGGAGCGGTCCAAGCTAAGCTATACTGAGGGTTCTCTCGGCAGACGGAATCGAATGTACTCACAAACCGAAATGTGGAGAGGATCTGGCGGAATAGTTTCCTTGAGGATTCTGTGCTTTCAGAAAGAGTCACAAACATTGCTACCGTACCGTCTTTAATGTCGGCTTCAGCTATCGCCTTTTGGCCTTTTCCCCAATCGATAATAAAATTAATTTCGTCTCCTTCTAAAATCTCACATCTTTCATTCTCGCGATAGGCGCCGCAGAAAGACACGCCCAGGACTGCGCGGTTTGCAAACGTAAGCGTCATAAACGGCTCTCCTTTCTCATCGTTAACTGTAGTACGATCCTCAAATTCAATCGTGTCCCACTTATCAGGATAATCAAATTCAAACCCAAACTCCTCATTGCGGTAGGTTTGCCAGGTTGCTGTTTCGTTTGTTCGAGATTCTTTTGGCACGCATATACCTCTTGCGCCAGGAAGAGGATCAATTTTTACGCATTCAGAATTATCTGAACATTGCATATCTTCGATGCCTCCGCATTCTATTGCATCAGTAGGTTCTATCTTTTTGTTCGCTTGTTGTAATTCTTCTCTGGGTGCATTCGCAATTTTCAACAGCAAAATCCCGCCAATCGTGACGGTACCGGCGACAAGCATCACGATAAGAAGCAGTTTGATTTCGGGTTTAAAGTCTTGGAATGGATTCATATTCTAGGGTTTTGCACTTCTTTCGCACAAACAAAATCCGTAGTCGTACGAGGATCGGTCGTCGAACTGGGAGTTTTTTCACCCCTGGTCACATTATCGTACTTTCCAACGCAACTATAACAGATGATTGGATCAGGAGACGAACAAACCTTATACGAGCATGGCACATTACTACCACATCCTAGAACTTCCCAATTCCATTGAGCTTGAGAAGTTAGTTCCACAAACCGAAACGTGGAGAGGATTTGGTTAAAGATTTCTCTTGAGACAGTAATTCTAGAAAAACGAAAGTATACATCCGACCGACAGAATTCAAGTTCATCTTTTTCGCTGTTTCGTTCAAAAAATAACTTTACATCATCGCCACTAAGATTCGTGTAGTTAGAGCAATCAAAATATCCGTCAGGAGCAACGTACATGTTCATTTCGCCCTCCTCTCTAGTTAGGTCGACCCCTTCGGAGCCAAAAGCAAAAATCTGGGGATTAGCGCCAGCGCGAAATTCTGTTTGTCCCGGCCCTAATCTACCCGGGAAACTACTTTCAATCTTCCAATCTTCCGGATACCTCACCTCAAACCCAAACTCCTCGTTGCGGTAGGTTTGCCAGGTGGAAATATCAATTTCAAGGGCCTGTTGTTTGCAGGACTGGACAAATAGAGATCCGTATTCTGGATCGTTTCGACTAGGCATTGAATCGCAAAGATCAGGACGTTTGAGCTTTTTGGCAAGCTCTCGCAAGCATCCATCTTTAGGACTTACACCGCTCGGAAAATGTTCTTCCGATAGGGTAAGGCAGTAGTCGACATCGCTTTTCGCAACCGCATAATCTATTTTGCAGTATTCGCGGGCTTGGTTAGGTCTCACCCCAAAATCCTGAATGGTATGGTCTTTGTTGATTTTATTACAGAGTTCTGGATTATTTGTTTCGATAGCTCTTGCAAATGCTTTTTCGTATGTCCATTCTTCTTGGAATGGGATAAGTGGCTCTCCTGGATGCACTTCTTGTCTATATATAACCCATCCCAAAACAAGGATAAGAAGCGAGATTCCTCCGAGTACCGCAACTTTCCAATTTATCTTTACAAAAGGATTGAATAAAAGCATGCCTTAGAACTTTTTATACGTTTTCTCTGAACGACGCTCGATTGCTAAAATAAAAATATCCGCATCGGTCTTGCGATAGATAATGCGGATGTCGCCTTTGCGGACACGAAAAATATCATCTCGTTCTTTTAGTCTCTTTATATCCAAACCCTCAAATTGCTCTTGTGTAATTTTCCTTAAAATCGCTCGCGTTGCCTTGCGTTCTTTTGGCGTGAGTTTCCGCAACGCCTTTTCAGTCTTGTCCATAAAAATCAAAGGCGAGAGAGCAGTTCCTTTATCGGCACCCCGCCCTTCCGGATCTTGGTGAAATCAACTACTTCTTCCCATTCTCCTCCCTCGACAGGAGAAATACGAAAAAGCGGTTTGGAGCGCCGCATCACAACCAAACTTTCCCCCCGTTTCACCCGGGCTGTATATTTCTCAATGTTCTGCCGCAATTCTTTTAAACCAATAATATGTTCCATATACTTTAAGTTTACCTTAAGATAAACTTTAGTCAATCCCCCCCCCTTATTCTGTAAACCGAAATGCGGAGAGAATGACGAGCAAGATGTATGTACTACAGATTAAAGAATGGGGAATCGCGCAAAAATTCTATCTCTTGCGGCAGCAATCCAACTCCCGGGTAATTCCCGTGCCATTGCATAATGCTTTGGTCAGCATATTGCTCTCCGGGATGGGGAAGCCCGAATGCATGGCCGAGTTCATGGGCAGGGGTTCCCTTCGGGACTCCTCCGCCGCACTGCCATCCTGAACTATACACACAGGGAATACCCCACTCATTAGGAACGCCGGAAATCGGTTCCAACACCCAATCGCTCACCACCGCCCATCCGCAACTGTTTCCGTCTGAATTCGCGCCCGCGTATCCTCCGCCTCCTGCGCCAAAAACCAGATACGCCGTATCTGCCGCCCAGCAAGGTCCCCCCGCGTAATACGCCGCCGCTCCACCATAAATAGCTTCATTCATGTACTGGGCCCAGTTGCCTTCAAACAGAGAAAGATTGTTTATGCATTCCTGACGGGGATTCTCTCCGCAACGCATTTCAAGATAATTCCGAAATGGATGACGTATTACCTCAAGCGGAACCATCTGAAAGGTAGCGCCTACCTGGTCAAAATACCACTGCCGAAGTTCCGCAAGGTATCCTTGCACCGCGGTTTCATACAAGGGAATCATTGCTTTGTCCGCCGGATACACCAAGTATGGCTTCACGATAAAAACCATCGGCTCCTCGATTTGAGTAACAACCGGCTCCCGTTCCTCTTCTTGGGAGTTCTGCTTTTTGACATTATTTGTCTCCTGCGAAAGAGTTTGGACTTCTGTTTGCCTATCTTGCATCCCCTCTGATTCTATAAACCGAAAAGTGGAAAGGATTTGGCGGAAAAATGATTTCACATCCCGGCTTGGCGAATGTAAAATATCAATTACAACCATCCCGCCTTCTGATTTCAGAATTTCGGCTCTCGATCTAGTGAGAGCGCCTTCCGTTTCAATATCCCAGTCAATGAGAAATTCTACATTATCAAAGGTGAATCTCTCGCAACGAGAATCGTTTGGATACGCTTCGCAATAACTTATTCCTCTTGCATCGAGCGTACTTTGTGAAATATATCCAAACTGTAAAAAATAACTCTCCCCTGTCAGCTTGCCCAAAAAAGAAGTATACGCTTCTCCCGTATTCTTTTGCAAAACCAGAACAGATGGAAATTTCACCTCAAAGCCGAAGTCCTCGTTGCGGTAGGTCTGCCAGTTTATAGTTTCGGCTGTTTTTAATTCAACTTCTGAAATAGTCCAGATTTTTCCTTCACCAGGAATTGGCTGGATTAAAGTCACGACATACGTTTTATCCTCATGCTTTACGTCAGTAGAAAATTCATTTATGCTTTTGCCGAATTCTGCTTGGATGGAGGTATCGGGAGTATCTAAAGTTTCAAGGTCTTTTTCAGGATCAAATCCATACTGCGCGATTTCAGCTCTTAAAACCATAATCGGATTTAATCTCCATGGCTGATGACCTTCGTCTACCGAAGATTGAATTCCGCTTATCAAGTTATAGTTTATTTCCACCTGGCCTATTTTAATCTCATTTTTTGCTTCGTTTTGAATATCTAATTTAGGTAGATTTGCACTTTCATCTTGCAAGGACAGTAAAACCCCTCCTCCGACGATAACAACTAGAGCAATTACAATTGCAAGAAATTTCCAGTTTGTTTTGGCGGAGAGATCCATAGCGTCTTCTAGTTACTGAACATTTAATACGCCTGGCTCTTTCTGTAAAATTTCATCAATACTTTCTGAAAGATATTTATTTTGAGTAACTCCCGCCGGAATCTTTACGTATTCCTCTCCATTCCAATCATAGAGATAGAACTGTAACCTACGCGCACAGCCGCAACAATAATCTGAAGGATTTTCTGACCAGCGACTATCTACCGTGATAATTCTAGTGGCCGAGCCATTTTCTCCGGCAAATTTAAATGGCCAACCCTGACAGCCTGAAGCAATCATCAAGGGCCCTTCTATTATCGAAAATCTATCGACTTGCCAAACAAGAAGATATAGCTGTTCCGTATAACCTGAGCCCATGGCATAAGATATGCCGGTTATAGCAATTGCGTTTCTTCCGTCGCCCCAAAAATCAGATACGAATCTAGCGGAATCAACTTCATTCCGACCAGCAAAAGTGTAGCCAAACTCTTCTTGGAGGCAATCTTCGGTACCAGAAAAAACTTTTAGCATAATTGGCTTGGATCTTTCTCCAACGCTACTAATTTCTCTGTAGATTCCAACGATTTCACTTGTTTGGTCTTTATTCAGATCGATTTCGAATTCCAGATTGTAAGCTTGCTCATTCCCTCCCCAATCGTTTTTGGCAAGTTCGTAGCCAAAGAAATCTGTCGGTGAACAAACTCCGATCTTATCTATAAATTGGAATGAGGAAATGATCCGTTCAAAAATTTGGTCAAAAGAAGCAGCTTTTGGATCATTTTCCCAATATGCACCAAAAACTTTTACAAAGCCACCTGTGGGATAGCTAAATCTCTTTGTGGTGTAGACAATATTAATATTGTTCGCAAGCTGAATGGTTGTTTTCCCCTCAAAACTCTTAGGCTCTGATGCTCGAGCAAAAGTAACCCATGCATTACCTTTTGGAGGAATTCCGCCAACGCTGGTACCTGGAATCGAGCCAATAATTCCTGGAATATACTCAGATTTATCAACAGTGGCGATCTCTGTGACAGGAGTATCTTTCCCAAAAGCGAAATCATAATCACGAGTAATCTTCCAATCTTTCGGATACCTCACCTCAAACCCGTACTCCTCATTGCGGTAGGTTTGCCAGGTGGAGGTATCGATAGAGATCTTCTCAGTGTTTTGATTCGCAATTGCAATACCGCCTTCCACGAAATTGATCTCAACTTTCAGTTTCTCTCCTTCCTTTATTGAAATGGGAACGCATCCAAAGAAACGAACCGGAGCTTCGCCAGCCTGCTGCTGCGTGGCATTTGTGAGACAGAGCATAAACTCTCCTTCTTCCGAAATGATCGAGAACCTTCCAGATGAATTTAAAGAAGAAGACGCAATAATATATTGGGAGGCGACTTCTTCTGAAATACCTCCCTGGAGATACCCAACGCTCTCCTCCGGAGTCGGTAGCTCAAATTCCTGAAGAAAAGACGCGAGGCGATTTGCTGGGAATGTCACAAGAGCGCCTTGTGTTTGCGGAAAGTCGGGAATCGTCGCAATGTCGTTTTTATAGGTTACGTTGCCTTCGACAATACCTTGGCCGGGCAAAACAGCGGACGTAGGAGCGGGTGTTAGAGCGACTGGAGGAGTTTGAGCGACTGGTTCTGGCTGCATGGTCTTCAACAACAAGACCCCGGCAACGAGGATAACGGCAACGAGTGCCACGATGAAGAATAATTTGATTTCGAATTTGAAGTCGTGAAACATGATTATGAAATCATCTCTTCTAGATGCTTGAGGGCGGCCACGGGATCTGAAGTTTTCATCACGGCGCTGCCGGCACACGCGTAATCAACGCCGGCACCAAACGCTTGTTTCACTGTCTGTTCATTGATCCCCCCATCGATACCTATCAAAACATCTTGTTTGAGTCGCCGAATTTCAGAAACTTTTGAAAGGACGTCTGGAATAAATTCCTGCTGCTGAAATCCAGGATTCACGCCCATCACGAGCAACGCATCGAGCTTTTCAATGTAGGACGCAAGTTTTAAAGCCGGGGTTGGCGGATTCACGGCAATTTCTTTTTGAAAACCGTACTCTTCCATTTTTTGGAGAACGACTTCGGGGCTATCGACTGCCTCCGCATGAAAGATGACGCGCTTGGCTCCGATGCCGCTGCAATCCTCCAAATATTTTTCGGGATGCTCCACCATCAGGTGGATTTCCAGATGAAAAAATTGGGCAGCTTCCCCCAATTCAAATAAGTTCGCTGAGGTATTGGGCACGAATTTCCCGTCCATAATATCAATGTGCAGCCATTTTGTGTGCCCCTTGAGAATCTCCATGTTTTCGCGAAGCTCTTCGGGATTTGCGGTCAGGATGGCAGGAATAATCCTCTGCATATCAAGCTTGTTCTTCCATATCTTTTATTTTCTTAAGCCGCCGCTCGTGACGGCCTCCGTCAAAGGACGTACGAAGCCATAGATCAACGGCCCTCAGAGCTAACTCCTTGCTGAGAAAACGCGCGCCGAGAGAAAGCAGATTGGAATCGTTATGCCGTCGCGAAAGCTCTATGATCTCAAGAGATCCTCCGTAATAGTGGGCGGCGTACACCCCTTTCACCTTGTTTGCGACAATTGCCTCTCCTTGCCCAGAACCCCCCAATACGATGCCGCGATTGCGTTCCGGGTCTTCCGCTACTTTTCGGGCTGCGGGAATCACGAAATCCGGATAGTCGTCGTCTGGCTCATACGCAAAAGATCCTATATCTTCTATCTCAAAATCTCGCTCTTTCAAATATGCCTTAATCTGTTCTTTTAGCTCAAATCCGGCATGATCAGATGCAAGATAAATTTTCATTCCCCCATTATATCCGAAATTCTTGCAAAAGCATAGCTAAAATGCTTAAGTTAAACAAGCAGAAAGGGGGCGAGTGATATGGTGAGGATTTTTTGGACCATTTTCCTAACGGTGCTCATCCTCTTCCTCATTTTAAGCATTCTTGATATCCTCATTTTTACGCTCTACGTGGCAAGCGCGGTCTCCCTTATGGTGATCCCTGCATATCTACTCTACCGTACCATTCGGTGGTTTATCCGCCGACGATAAAGGCGCCGGCACTGCGTGCTGGCGCCTTCCCTTTTATGCATTCTTCCCGAAGACCTCTATCGAGAAAAGCGCAAAAACCTGTATATCCCAAATCCAAAAATAAGCGCAGCGGCAAAGAGGAGAAGCATATTGCTTCGGATAAAACCGAGGGTATTAGCTCCTGCCTGCGCAGGCAGGCCTGCCGCGACTTCCGCCCGAAGCGCTTGCGACCTGGTCTCTTCAACACCGACAACAAGCGAAGCAGCGAACTCGGTTTGCCCGCCTGCGCGGGCAGGCTCATTTTCGCCCTGCTCTTCCGTTTCTTGCGCAAGCGCTTCCTGAATTTGTCCGCCTGCGCGGGCGAGCTCGTCTTGCGCTTGCTGTGCGGCAAGCGAAGCAAGCTGGCGCTCAATTTCTCTCGCTTCTTCCTCAACGCGCAAAAGTTCCGCTTGAATCTCCCGCAGAAGCTCTTGGCGAGACGCCCCCTCTCTCTGCCCTTCCGTGAAAATCTCTTCTTCCCCAACCATCTGCGGAGACGAACTCACGTTGCTCATGTTACTTCCGACTGTGCTCTCCGTCTGCTCCTGCGCCGACTCTTGGTCCTGAAAAACTGAAATTGAATAAACCGGAAAACTCTTACCGCTCAAGGCAATCACCGCGTCTGGGGTGGCGCCTTTGTTGTTCCACTCGGAAGTCCCGGGCGCTACCCACCAGAACCCGCCGTCCTCGTCCTGCAGTGAAAGAAGGTGCTCAATCGGATTTTCTGGGCTCTTTGTCCAAGCTGTCGGATCCTCCCCAAGCTTATGAATCGCCATGATAACCCATGCATCGCTATTGCCATCCGAGTCCGTACCGAATGGGCTTTGAGGGTCGTAGGGAAACCCGCCGTCCAGATTCTGCGCTTCTTTCAAATACTGCCTTGCCAGCTGTATAGCGTTGTCGGTTTCCGTCATACCGGTCTCCAGCAAAGCCATAATGGCGGCTGCCGTGTCGTTTGTGTCGCTCGTGCCTCCCGCGTCCCATGCCCAGCCGCCATCCGCATTCTGATCCTGCAAAAGGAACGCTTTTGAATTTTGGATAACAGGATCGCTTGCGGGCACTCCAGCGGACCGCAACGCGAGAATCCCCCAGATATCGTCGTTCAAAAGCGAGGGGTCGCCGAGCTGCGTATCGTCAGTAAAACTCTTCAGTTTCTCCACAAAATCCTCTTCAGGAAAGGTTCGCGGATCCTGGCCAGTTGCCGTTATCGCGAGTATCGGCTTTGCGTAGGAAATGGCGCTGTCGCCAAAAAACGTCTTGAGAAAAGAGATGTCTGCGCTTTGTCCCACAGCTATGAACGCCATTACAATATCTGGCGAGAGTTCCTGATTCTGAAGAAACGCTACTGCTTTTACGAGAACCACATTTATATCAACAACCGGCGCAGGATCACTCCCTCCCGAGCCGCCGCTGCCGTTTCCCCCACTCCCACCGGCTTCCTCGCTGTCTTCATCCTCGTTTGCATCGTCGCTCTCATCATCCTGAATGCCCTCTCCCTCCTCTTCGGACTCTCCCACTCCCTCTTCCTCTTGATTCTCCTGCTCTTCCTCCTCCAACTCCTCCTGTCCTTCTTCTACTACCTCTTCCTCATCTTCTTCCAAAAGCTCAACATTGACCCACGCGCATCCCTGTTCTTTAATGTCTTGCAATCGCTTCTGGCCGATGCCAGATACGCTAATCAAGTCATCGACCGACCCAAAGGGTCTTCCTTCAATAATCCTCTCAGCGATAGTCGGACCCACTCCCGGCAATAGTTTGAGATCTTCCTTGCTCGCTGTGTTGATTTCAATAGAGTTCGGCTCGCAGACCGACTCTTCCGCGTATGCCCCGCCGCTGGAAAGTAAAAGCACAAAGATTGCGGTACAGGTACATACGAAAAAGCGTTTGCGCAAATTAGTTTGCTTTTTCATATCTCCATTCAATAATATCGTTAGGTTGTACTATGTATTGCGAAGCGCCGACCGAAGCTGTCTCGCCGTTTATATAATAAATCCAATACGTCCTCTCTTTGGGATTTTGGACAAGACCGTTTATCTCTTCCACGAAAAATCCCAGCCCAGGAAACTGTTTCCCCTTAAAAGAAAAACCGCGGCTATCCTGCAGGAACTTCATAAGCTCCAGGGCCGTGGTGCCCTCCGAAACCCACGCTTCATACTCGTGTCCAGCCACAACAAGCATTGTGTAGACCGGGCCGAGCTTCTCTTGCGCAAGTTCTTCAGTCCTGCTTCCATCCTCCGCAAAAACGGCTTGCTCAGGCGCCTCTGTCTTATCTACGAATTCTGCAGTTTTCTCTTCTCTATCATCGCCGGCAACCAAGCGAAACGTCTCACTTTCTTCATGGACAACGGGGGGTATAGTATTTCCGCTTAAAAACGACGCTGCACCCAGCGCAAAGCCAAAAGATCCTCCTGTCGCAAGCAAAATAATAAGAAACTTTCGCGTTTTCATAGAGAAACAAAAATCTCCTGGGGGCAGGAGATGCACGCTTCGCAAAATTCGGCATGCGGTTAAAGCTAGCGTGAACCCCGCTCCCCCTCTCGAGAAGCGATAATTCAATGGCTATAAGGTAATGGTGAGTCGACCGGGCTTTAACCGTTCCGGGGGAGCACAGGATTTACGCCTGTTTCCTCTCACGATTATCGTTTTGGAAGAACGTTATAATTCTTTGTATCTTCCCTCTGCCCCTCAGTCAAGCATACTATATCTGGCCTCTTGTGGATTTCTTTTGCTCGCCATCCTGCTCTTGTCTTTTCCGTATCCATTGCTCTTCTGCTTTGCGTAAACTCGCCAAGACAAAGAGAGCAAGGAAAGAAGCGATTACGGCAATCCAGTAAAGCTGGAAGCCGACTGCGGCTCCAATGCCAGCTGCCACCCACACGCCGGCTGCCGTGGTCGCTCCTGCTACGTATGGATCACGAAAAATAATAATGCCCGTGCCCAAAAAGCCAATACCCATTGCCACCGCTTGCAAAATGCGGGTGGGGTCGAAAGTAGTATAACCCATTGCCGAAAACTGTTCCATTACCTGTGCTGCTACCACCACGAAAAGCGCAGCTCCCAGCGAGACGAGCGCGTACGTTCTCATGCCGGCTTCCTTACGCCGCAGCTCTCTTTCCAATCCCACGAACGCTCCAAGCAAAACGGCCAAAAGAAGCTGAAGAAATGTCTGAGAAGGAAAGGTGCCGAAAAAATTCTCCATGTCTTTTCTCTATAGTACAGGAAAACAAACGTTTACCCAATAGTTCTTTTATCCACAAGGTTCCAAGAAGGCACTACGTTTCCTGGCACGTTAATTTTCGGAAATAATGTGCTCAAGTGCGTATCGCATACTTGCCCCGACTTTCTTGCCCGGATTGAATATGCCTTCGGGATCAAACACCTTCTTCGTTTCCTCAAAGAGTTTATACACTTTGGCTCCATACATATCTTTAAGGTACGGGCTGCGAATAAGGCCGTCGTTATGCTCGCCGGTGAAAGAGCCCTTGTACTTGAAAATCAGCGGGTGCACCTTCTCCATCAATTCGGGGATAATTTCTTTGATTTTGGGCTCGCGCATATCCATCAAAGGGATGATGTGGAAGTTTCCGTCTCCCACGTGGCCCGCTACGGTGTACGTCATATATTTTGCGTAGGGTTTGAGAATCTCCTGGAGCCGAGGGAAAAACTCAGGCAAATATTCTGGCGCAACGGCAAAGTCATCGATAAAAGGCACGGTGCGCCTGTTCTTCGCATGCTCATGGAGGAGCTTAAAGCTCTCGCGCCTCACCGTAAAGTATTTCTGCACTTCTTTCTGGCTCCTTGTGATGCGAGTGTCCAACCCAAGGTCCTGTAAAGTTGCCTCGGCCTCGACGGCCTGCTTTCTCGTTTCCTTCTCATCGTCTCCGGCAAACTCGGCAAAAAGGACAAGCTTGGGCATTCCCCCCGTAATAAACATCTTGAACTCGGGCAAAAACTGCCACGCGAGAGAAAGTATATTACCCTTAAGCAAGCGGATAAATCCCGGTAAAAAGCGTAGGGCGAGTTTGAGCGTTTCGTCGTCGTACGATTCAAAACTTTCCGGCCCACATTCCAGTATCCGCTCCACGATAGTCGGTAAAGGTTTCAGATCCTTGAGGAATATCACGAGAAGTGTCGAATAAGGATGCGGGCGTACGAGGCGGAACGTAATTTCGGTAATAATGCCGAGCGTGCCTTGAGAGCCGACAAGCACTTTCGTGAGATCAAATATTTCCTTCTCTCTATCCCACACATCCCATAAGGCATACCCCGCAGAATTTTTGGAGACGCGCGGCCTTGCCCTCTGCAAGAGAGCAAAATTCTTATCTATAATCGCGAACATCTTCCGGTATATCTCGCCCTCCAGTCCTTTGAGCGTCATTTTCTTTTTGAACTCAGCTTTCTGAAGGGGTTTTAGCGTGTACTCGTTGCCGTCCCGAAGCATTACTTTCAGCTCCTGCACGAATTTTTCCGTTTTTCCGTACCGCAAACTGTTTTCTCCCCCTCCACTGTTTGCCACCATGCCGCCGAGCGCGCATATCTCGCGGGAGGCGGGATAAGACGGCAAAATCAATCCTTTCTGAAGGGTCTTTTTCTCAAAATCGCGGTAATACATTCCTGGCTGCGCCACAGCGTACCCCTCCTCGCTGTTCAGTTTTTTGAGTTCTTTGAGTTTATTGAAATGCTTAGTGAACACCACCACGATTGACTCTGACAGAGGCCCGCCCGACATACAGGTGCCGGCCGAACGAGCAGTCAGGGAAACGTCGCGGCCACGGGCGCGTTCTCTTGCCGCAAACGCAACGAGCTTTTTTACATCCTGTGCGTCCTTGGGGAATACCACTGCCCGCGGCCGCAATTCAAAAATACTGTAATCCCTACTGTAATCCTTGAGCGTTTTGTCGTCGTCCCGAACTTCACCTTTTACCAATTTTTGCAGTTCTTCCCGCAATATCATTGCTTCATTGTACTTTATTGGTCAAACAATTCAATTCTGCACTACGAAATACCGCCATCTGGCGTACTGGTCTTTTTCAAAACGCCATTTTCTATATCTATATTGCTTCAGTAGTTTTTCTACCGCGGTTTTTTGCGGAGAGTCAAACTCCATCCAGAGTTCTCCTCCTTCCTTAAGATAGTTTTTTGCTTGCTGGAGAAACGGGCGAATATAGAGTAAGCCGTCTTTTCCGCCGAACACAGCGCTTGCGGGTTCGTGTTCCAATACCGACTTTTGCACGCACGCCCTTCTCTCCTCTGCCACATACGGCGGGTTCGCAAGAATGTAGTCGTATTTATCTCGCACCTTTGAAAAAATATTGGACTGAATCACCCGGTATCGCTGATTAGAAATTTCATTCAATTTCGCATTTATTTGAATTTGTTTGAGAAACTTTTTTTCTTTTTCCGCAAAATCAACCGTCGCCCACGGCATATGTTTTAAAACTGCAATTCCGACGCAACCAGAACCAGCAAATAGATCAAGGCATCTCGTGTGAGTGCCGCGACTTTTCCGCAGACGCGAGGGTCCACTCCGGAGGAGGGGTAAAGCGCCAGGAAAAGTCGCGGCACGAGCATCTTGAAGAAATTTTTCGGTCCAGTACTCGGTTTCGGGACGCGGAATCAAGGGCTTTTGCGACAAATCAATTTTGCAACCCAAAAATTCCACCCACCCAATCACGTAGTCAATATGCTCACCCTTCTCAAGGCGAGCTATATCTTTCTCCGCCGCTTCCGTCCTCTTCCCTCCATGTTTCTCCTCCAAAAGCCACCGAATTTCGTTTTGTAAATTCCTTCTCATCGTCCCACTCCAACTTTGAATCAGAGAAACTCGGCCATTTCCCCATTATATCCAACTTCTTTCTAGGCGCCAATTCACCTACTCATATCGCAGAGCTTCAATAGGGCTTTTCTTTGAAGCTTGGCGCGCTGGGTAGATACCAAACACAAATCCCACAGCAGTTGACACTCCCACGCCAAGCACCACCGCGGAAATCGGGAACACAAATGTCCAGTCGGACGAAAAGGTAGCTTGCACAATAAGAGAGGCTCCGAAGGCAAGCACTCCCCCGATGGTAATGCCGATAACGCCACCGATGCCGGTGAGAATTATAGCTTCTAAAAGAAATTGCAACAAAATATCTTTTTGCGTGGCGCCCAACGCTTTACGCAATCCAATTTCTCTGGTGCGTTCCGTTACGGAAACCAGCATAATATTCATAACCCCTATCCCTCCCACTACTAACGCAATAGCAACAACCGAAGACAGAAACAACGTAAGCGCCCCGATGATAACTTGCACTTGCTCCACCAGTGCCTGCTGGGTAACCACAAAAAAGTCGTCGTCTTTTGGATCTGCGATATTGTGCGTCTCGCGTAGCGTCGCTTCAATATCGTTCACCGTGCGCGGAACTACTCCTGGACTTTCCGCCTTTACAATAATCTCGTGGTAATAGTCAATTCCCAACAGGTACAATTGTGCTGTGGTATAAGGAACAATAACGAGCTCGTCAAAATTAAAAAACCCGACTTGCCCCTTTTTGGGGAATACTCCAACCACACGAAACTTTCTATTCTTGATAGCGATGTTCTGGCCGAGCGCGTCTGAAAGCCCGAACAATTCCTCTTTTACCTTCGCCCCTATCACAGCCACATTCGCATTCTGCCGGATATCCGCATCATCAAACGTAACTCCATCCTGCACATACACCTGAAACGCCTCGCTGAAAAAATCCACCGATCCCCCGATAATGCTGGGCTGATATGTTTCTCCCTCATAAGAAACGCTCCCAGGCACAACCAAGGTTGGCATCACTTCCACGATATGGGGTGCGTTTTCTTTTCGGCTTAACGCTTCCACATCGCGATTTTTCAGAGAATTGGCGAACAACGTGCTCCCAAAATCGCTGGGGCCGGAAGGTTCTTTTCCCGGTCGAATAACAATGGTTTCGGCACCTAACCCGCCTATTTGGTTCAAAATAAGAGATTCTGCGCCACTCCCCAGCGCCATCATTAAGATGATGGCAGAAATCCCAATAACAATTCCTAACACGGTGAGTGCTGAACGCGATTTCGTCGCCTGCAATCCCTTAAGGGCGGTTGTAATGCTGTCTTGAAGTGTCATAGTTCAACATTGTTCACCATGTGGTACTATTTTACGAAGGAATCATGCGCTCGCCTTCTCTGATTCACGCCGTTGTCGCCCTCAACTTTCCCATCGAGAATATGCACAATGCGCTTTGCGGTTTCTGCCGTGTAGGTTTCGTGCGTAATAAGCAAAATGGTATGACCGTGTTTTTCGTTTAAATCTTCCAAAATTTCCATAATGATTTTCCCCGACGCGGAGTCGAGGTTTCCTGTTGGTTCGTCTGCGAAAATAACCTCGGGCTTGTTCACCAGAGCCCGGGCAATGGCAACACGTTGCTTCTCGCCTCCCGACAGTTCGGAAGAAAGGTGGCCAAGCCGGTGGGATAACCCTACGGCTTCAATTGCCTCTTTTGCCATTTGTTCGCGTAGGGATGGTCTCGTGCTCGAATACAGCAAAGGGAGCATAACATTTTCCAGCACGGTCGCGCGCGGCAGTAAATTAAAGGCCTGAAAAACAAAGCCCATCTTTTGGTTTCTGATATGGGCTAATTCTTCGTCTGAATAATCGTCGATGGTTTTCCCTTCGAATCGGTAGGTTCCTTTGGTGTGCCGGTCGAGGAATCCCAATATATGAAGGACGGTGGATTTCCCCGAACCCGACGGCCCCATAATGGCTACGAAATCTCCTTTTTCAATACGAAATGATATACCACGAAGCGCCTGCGTGCCGTCGTCGTACGTTTTTTCCACGTTTTCCAGTTCAATAAGCGCCATATACTAACTGCCTTCCTGCAAGAAAACGATAACTTTATCGCCCTCTTCTATTCCGCTAAGAATTTCGATGTTCCCGTCCGAACCCTGCAAACCAGTTTCCACTTCAACGCGCTCTATGGCCTCTCCGCGTAAAACTCTCACGTATTTTTTTCCGTCTTCTCGTATAAGCGCTCGCTGCGGTAAGGCAATCACATTATCTTTTTTGGCGCTCTGAATATTGATGTTTGCGGTCATGCCAGAGTGAATACGTGGATCTGCTTTCGTGAATTGCAGGGTTATTTTATAGGTAGGAACACCTTCAATAACAATTTCCGCAGGATCAACCTTTGTAACCGTGGTTTGGAATACTTCGTCGTGCCCGTAGGCGTCGAGAGTCAACAGAGCCGAATTCCCTCTTTGCAATTTCGCAATGTCGGCCTCAGGCACGTTTGCCTCAACCTCATATTCAGCTTCCGAGATTATCGTAAGAACAGAACTGTTTGCCAACACGGTTTCCCCTACCCTGATATCACGTTTTGCCAACACAGCGTCCATGGGGGCCACAATAGAATACCTGGCAAGATTATCTTGCGCCTCTTGCAAGTCAATTTCTCGCTGTCGCACCGTCAATTCTTGGGAAGCAATGGAGAGCGGATAATTCTCCTGTGAATCTTGCTGGCTGTTTATTGCAGTGGTAACGGCAAGTAAATCAGTAACGTAACCACTGATGGTGGCGCTGTGAGTGGTGAGGCTGGCGATATGTTCATCAATAGCTGCTTGTTTGCTGTGGACGGTGCTGTCTACAAGAATCTCATTCTGAAAAGAACGGATCACATCTCTCCCCACTTTCACCATATCTGCGGTGTGGACGGCGAGAGCATAGCCAGACTGGATTGCTTTCTGGCGTGCCTCTCCTGTTCCCCGTTGAGCTGCCTGATACTCGGAGAACCCTTGTTGATACAGCGTTTCTGCCGTTTCGTACATACGTTCGAGGCGCGACGCAACGGCAGATTTATCGGTATAGTCAGCATAGTATCGGATGTTGTTCTCACTCTCACCCGCAAGGCTAGTACCAAAATAAATACTGTCCAGATCATCCAGTAGAGTTTGATATTCATCGTAGAAATTCGCCAAAATAGCGAGGCCGTCTTCAAGGCTTTCGTTGAGCGTATCTCCACGCAGAAACTGCGCGTACTCGAGCTGTGTTTTTTCTAAATTCACCCTCGCAATTTCCAGCTGCACCTCCGCGTTACGAACTTCTGTTTGTGCGTCTTTCGTGTCCAACTGCGCCAGAAGCTCCCCGGCCCTTACCCGCTCACCAACATCTGTCAGAATTCTGCTGACCGTTCCAGTCCTCTCAAACGCGAGTTCCACGCGCTCAGCGGGCTTCACGCTTCCCGTAACTATCACCTCCTGCGCAAGGTTTTTACGTTCAGCCACGGTAAAATCATAATCGGGCGCGCTCCCGCCTCGCTGCAATATAAAAAATCCAGCAGCTAATCCGACCAAAACCAGCAACAAAACAACGCCCTTTCGCTTTTTAATTTTCTGCCATGTTTTTCGAAACATACGCGGTTTAATTCTACCACAAACTCCCATTTTTTCCATGGCGTCTATTCTAGCTACTCGTTCTTCATTATATCCGAATTCCGAATATCAAAATGTCAGCTTCAAAGCAATCCTTTCGGGCCATTTTCCCGTTAATGAAGCTCGTACTCGCTGAGAAGTTTTCTGTTCCCTTCAATCTGATATCGCAGCAATTCGGCATACAAACCTGGCCGGCGCGCCAATTCTTTCGGGTTTCCTTGGTCGACAATCTTTCCGTCGTCCAACACCACGATACGATCAACATTCTGAATAGTTGAAAAACGGTGGGCGATGATAATAACCAACCGATCCTCAAAAAGCTTCTCTAAGGCATCCTGAACTAAACGCTCGGATTTGGAATCCAAACTGCTCGTCGCTTCGTCTAAAATCAAAATTGGCTTATCGTGCAAAATTGCCCGCGCGATCTGAATACGCTGTTTTTGCCCGCCCGACAGTTTTACTCCGCGCTCGCCTACTCGTGCATCCAATCCGCCCTTAAACATTGACACAAACTCGTACGCATTCGCCTGTTTGAGCGCCTCAATAATATGTTCTTCGGGAGCATCTTTCGCCCCATAGGCAACGTTCTCTCGAATCGTTGAGGAAAACAGTTCCGTATCTTGGAACACCAACGCCATATGCGCTCGTACCCAAGAGTGATCGGCCTCTGTATAGCTTTTGTCCGACAGTAGCAATTGCCCGCTCGTCGGCTCATAGAGCTTAAGAATAAGGTTCACCAGAGTTGTTTTGCCGGCTCCCGAGTGCCCTACCAAAGCAACAACCTCTTGTTTGTCTAAGATAAGGTTCACGTCTGTCAGTACAGACGGGCCGTCCTCATAGGCGAACGTAATGTGATCAAGCTGGATTTTCGGTTCTCTTAGTAATGGCAGGCCCTCCTGCGTTTGAAAAACCTCAGAGCCCGAAAGCTCCAGCACCTCAAAGAATGCTTTGGAATCTGCCTCAGCACGCTGTATCTGCTCCAAAATATAGCTCATCCCAAAGAGCGGCCACCGCAGCTGATTCAACAGCTGAATAACCAACACCATCTCTCCCAGTGACAACTCTCCCAAAAACGTTTTCCGAAAAACAATGAAGAGAATCGTCACGACGGCAATCTCCAACCCAAACTCTCGGATAAAATTAAGAATGTGGTATTGGGTTGATTGCCGGTCGTACAGCGTATTAATAGTTTTATATTCATCAGAAACATAACCCCACTCTCGCTTTTGCGTATTATAGGTTTTTACCAGTTTGATATTGCTGATCACTTCCTGAGTGCGACCGCGGCTGGCATCTTCATGAACATTTTTCTCTGCTTGAATCTTGCCCCACTTGTGTGAGGAATAACTTGAGATGCCAATGTACACGGGGAACACTGCCAGAGCCAGCAAGGCAATCCCCCAGTCAAAATACGCGAGCACCGCAATTGCAAACACCGCCTGCAACAGGGAAGGCATAATAAAGTTTGTCGCTCCCCCGACAAACTCACGAATGGAGATAATGCCCCGATTGAGCTGGTTTACGATTTTCCCTGAAATTTCAGAATCAAAGTACCGTTGAGGTAGCGTAAAAATTTTCCGGTAGTAAATCTCAGTCAGGTATCGGCCAAGACGTGAAGCGATATGATCCCCCAAACGCTGGCTGACGGTATTGATGGCTACCAAACCAATGTTAATCGCGAGAATCAACGCAAACAAAAACAGTAGCCGCTCGTAATTTCCCGTGCCCCCACTTATCTGCTGGGCCAACTCATCAACCACAAACTTCAGCGTTACGGGCGTGGCTTGCTGCAGAATCGCCTGAATCGTAATCAATACACAAGCTATCGCAATCCACTTGTGCTGCGGCTTTGAAAGCTTAATTATCTTGAAAATACTACTCATAAATATTGGTAGATTCTACCAACTTTCAACTCGAAAAACCACTCGTGGTGAGTTTATTTAAACTATGTGTGGTGAATTCAGAAGACGATTAGAGTTTCTTGCGGCGGAGGAGAGTGGCGTTGACGGCGACAATTACGGTGGAGGCAGACATAAAAATGGCGGCAAGCGCCGGCTCCAAAACAATTCCTTTAAAGTAAAGGACTCCTGCGGCCAGGGGCAGAGCCACCAGATTGTATCCCGTTGCCCAAAACAGATTCTGCAGCATTTTACTAAACGTGAGTTTCGACAAGTGAATGATTTTAGGAATGTCGCGCGGGTCGTTTTTTACCAGAATAATCCCAGCTGATTCAATTGCCACGTTGGTGCCGGCTCCAATAGCAATGCCCAAGTCCGCCTGCGTTAAAGCTGGGGCGTCGTTTACGCCATCGCCCACGAAAGCAACGCGCACTCCCCGCGCTTGCAGCGCTTTTACTTTTTCAGCTTTTTGGTCCGGCAAAACTCTCGCAAAATACTCATCAATCCCGAGTTCTCCGGCGACCCATTTGGCAACATCTTCCGAATCGCCGGTAACCATAGCAACTCTCATGCCCTGCGCGTGGAGCATGTCTGCTGCCTCCCTTGATTCCTCTCGAATAACATCGGCTAAAGCGATGGCTCCTGCCAGCCGATTCCCTGCGAGAACATATACGACTGTTTTGCCCTGAGCTTCCAACTCGGCAATTTTGGAAGCGAGAATTTCTTCAAGGCGCGCGCCCCGTTCCCTGAGCAATACATCGCTTCCCACCAGCACTTCTTGCCCGTCAACAGAACCCTTTGCGCCTTTCCCGGGTATGCGCTGAAAGTCCTGCGCGTTCACCAATTGAATTTTCTTGTCCTGCGCATGGCTCACGATTGCTTTTGCTATAGCATGTTCTGAATGCCGATTCACCGAAGCTCCCAGCCGCAAAATCTCATCCTCCTTGAAGCCCTGTGACTGGAGAACCGCGTCTACTCCAAACTCACCCTTGGTAAGCGTGCCTGTCTTATCAAATAGCACAACGTCAACGTTGCGCGCGGCCTCCAAGGCTAGCCGCTGCTTTACGAGAAATCCATTCTGAGCCGCAAGATTGGTAGAAATGGAAGCTACAAGAGGCACTGCTAAACCCAACGCATGCGGACAGGCAATCACGAGCACCGCGACAAGACGCGCTACTGCAAATGCCGCCTCTTGATCGCTAAACAGCAGCCAAGCAAGAAGAGTACTGACTCCACCGGTCACGGCGACAACCGTAAGATAGAACGCGGCGCGGTCAGAAAGCATCTGAAGGCGTGACTTGGACGCTGCAGCTTCTTGCACCAAGCGCATCACTCCAGCCAGAAAGGTGTTTTCCCCTATTTTGAGCACTTCTACCTCCAAACTTCCGTCTCCGTTACTGGTTCCCGCAATCACTTCGGCGCCCGGATTCTTGGCCACGAGCTTTGACTCTCCGGTAACGATGGATTCATTGAGTTCTGACTTACCCTTAAGAACCTTCCCGTCCGCAGGAACTTTTGCTCCCGGCTTTACCAACATCACATCCCCTACCTTGAGCTCGGATATTTGGACCGTCTTCGTTCCGTTTTCAACCACAAGTTCTGCAGTATCAGGCAGGAGCTTTGCCAGCTCCCGCAGCGCTCCCCGCGCCCCTTGCACTGCTTTCATTTCAAGCCAATGGCCCAAAAGCATAATCGTCACCAATGTCGCAAGTTCCCAAAAAAGCGGTTTTGCGTTCGCGAAGACGGCGTAGACGCTCCAGAGATAGGCAGCGGTAACAGCAAGCGCAATGAGCGTCATCATACCAGGCAGGCGCGCCTTGAGTTCTCTGGCAGCTCCCATCAAAAACACCCATCCCCCGTAGAAAAACACGGCAGATCCCAGAAGTAATTGAAGGTACCCGGATCCGAAAAAACGCGGGGCTTCCCATCCCAAAAAGAGTTTGGGCAATTCAGAATACGCGAGAATAGGAACGGTCAAAGCCAAACTCACCCAGAATTTGCGGAAAAACATCTGAGTGGAATGCCCCTCGTGTTTACCTGCCCCGTGGTCGGCGTGAGCCGACTTTACGGGGTCGTGCGTCTCGTGATTTTTCTCTTTACTCTTTTCACCCGGCACTAAATTCATCCCGCACTCCGGGCACATCCCGGGGCTTTCCCTACGCACTTCAGGATGCATCGGACACGTATAGACGACCCCAACTTGACCCCCACGATTATCGCCGTGATTTTTATGGCCCTTACAACAGTTCATACTTTTTTCATTATTTCATGCCATTTACAGTGTATCGTTGTTTTGTACGGTTAGCTTTGCAATTTCTGTCCATAATTGGTCGTTGTGGATTCCCATATAGGAATCATCAGAAACATATCTCACAGTCCCTTCTTTGTCGATCACGACATAGGTATGCCCGGGATAGACGCCGGGGTGCATGGAAGAGGGAACTGAAAGAGCGCCGAATTTCTTTGAGACGGAAGCTCCGCTGTCAAAAACCACCAACGCTTCTGCCAGCTCTGGCATTTTACTGACTGCTTGCTGCCAATCTCGCGGCGAGTCAATAACCACGGAAAGAACCACGATGTCATCGCTTTTGAACCGATTGTCTTGGCTAAAGGCAACAATTTGATTCCAGCACGCCGGGTAGCACATCAATCCTTCATTAAAAAAGAGGATGACGTTTTTGCCGCGCAGACCGTCCGGTGAATAGGCATTGCCATCGCGATCAACGAGAGAAAAATCGGGCGTCTGTTCATTCACCAAGCTCTCAAGATATTCAAGCGAAACATTTTGTCCCGCATTCGGATGATGGGGGTCGGCCGCGATATTGTCTGGAGCGTCCTCTCTGTTCTTGCCGCCGAAGTAAAGCAGCGCAGCCACAAGCGCGATGACTCCTACGATTGATAGAATTGTCTTTGCATTATTTTTCTTCATGTTTTTCTTTTTTTAATTGATTAATGAATGACCTACCAATGAGGACAATCGCTACGATAAGTAACGCTGCCCACACATATTCAGGCACAACCTTTATAAAAGCGCTTGCCGAATTTAAAACTTTTGTCAGAAAGATATTGATGTTTACCTGGTATTCGGAATGAACGAAAAGGCGGTTGGTGATCGCCAAGTACCCAATCAGCGTTCCCATTGCGAGAAAAGTGATACCAGAGATGGCCTCGGAAATCGTGATGCTGATTTTTTTGCTTCCCAGCGAGTATCCAATCGGCCTCTGAAACGTCTTATTGAATTTCTGCGTAAAATTGATCTTATCCAAAAAGAAGGAAATGAGGAACAACGGCGCGACCATACCAAATACATAGCTTAAAGTGTAAAGCCCTCCCCACGCCATTGACCCTGGCAGCGCCGCCAGGGTCAGGACGCCGGCCAATACCGGTGCGCAGCAAGTCGTCGCTATTCCCGAAAAAAATCCAAGGACAAACACAGAAAGAGCATTATGCCTTTTCAATGACGGATTAACTCTGTAGGGCAGAGAAAAATGCTTGCCGGTGAGAAGAATGAACCCCAACAAAACCAGAAAGGCGGCGCCGACAAGGAAGATGGCATTATGATACTGGCTGAATATCCTGCCGAGCGCCGCGGCCCCTAATCCTATCGGAAGAAACACCGCAAGAATCCCCAAGAAAAATATAAATGTCATCAAGAACACTTTATACCTTTCCCGAAAGATGGAAGCGAAATACGTCGGCAGAAGAACGGTGATACAACAGGGGGCAAAAAGAGCCGCAACTCCGGCTACGAACGCCGCGATTAATGATGCACTTAATAGCAATTCCATGTTATTGAATCAGCCAAGTAAAATTTCGTTCTTGAATGCCGCCCACCCCAAAAATCTTGAGCGTTATTGATTCTGACAAGGGCGATACGGGATTGAATCTCAGTATTCCGCTCCGATGATGCCCCCCGGGCGCCTGCCTGCCGGCAGGCAGGAATCCCTCCTCCCAGGCAATCGGCATATATTCATTTCCTTTATCGTCGAGGAGGACTGCAGTTTTTGTGAGGTCGGCAGTCAGTTCTTCAGAGTGAGTATCCAGAACGATAGTAAAATTCCATTCCCTATTAGAAAAATCCTGGGGCGTTACCGTAATGTTTACAACGCCCTCACTATTTGTTTGCGGTTCCAAGTTAGAAATTTGAGTTGCAGATTCGGCTGGTGCCGGCGATTGCGTTTCTTGTTCTTTATTCGGTTTATTATTTAGGAACCACAGTCCGATGACTAAAACCCCTCCAAGGATAATTATCGACAGGTAGAATCTCATAGGCGTTGGAATATAATGACCTTCCGGCCGATGTAAATTATGCCCGCGATGTTAAAAATCAACCCAATCCAAAACAACTGAATTTGATACTGACCCACCAAACTGACAATTCCGGTGATCCCAATAATGGGCAGGATATTCACGAGATAATGCCCGCAGCAAGAAAGCATAGCCGCGGTGGAAGTAGTCCCAGAAACAGCCAGAACGCTACCAGAACTATTTTTCTGATGAACAGCGTTTCTAAGGTAAGTATAAAGTCCGATTTGAACTCCAAAACCAGCCGCCAGAGGAACGATAAAGTACCAGAATCTGCTAAACTGGCTCAGGGCAAAGGGTCGACCGGAAATGAAACTAACCACGGAGAAATACACGACCAGCAAAGCAGCCGCGCCAATCACCCCATTGATTGTGGCTCTAAAAACCATGATCTAATGACAACTTCCTCCCCGCGGTTTTGACTGCTCTTTTGCCAAGCTCTTGCGATATTCTTCTTTACAGTTTTCGGAGCAAAATTCTTTGCCGTATCCTTCAAGATATTCTTTCTCTCTGTCGAGTTCCATCTTACAAATAGGACATTTTTTCTTGAAAATATTGAACATGATCTATATGAGGGCTACTTTCTCTCCTGCTTTAGATACACAAGAGTGCATACAAGAGCGGAGATACCAATGAGCGTAAGCACTACTGCGTCAAAGTAGAGGTGTTGCTGGGAAAATCCCAAAACAGCCCCGTTTTCACCGGCAACCCACGCTCCAACGAGCGCAAGCCCGCCCAAAATACCGAATGCTCCACCCAGGAAATGCATGGCTGATGATTTTTTCATATTATATCGTATGGAAATACCTTATATTTTTGACCTTTTCGACAACTTATAAATTTCCAGGATCTCTTTTGTTGATTTTGATTCCTTGCCGGATTTTATCTGCTCGACAACATGGGTGGAGAGATGGTTTTCTAAAATGAGGTCTTCCACGCTCGAAAGCGCCTGTTTCACCGCAAGCGACTGTCGCAATATGTCTATGCAATATTCGTCCTCTTCTATCATTCTCTGGAGACCACGAATCTGGCCCTCCAGAATTTTTAATCGCCGGATAGCTTTTTGCTTCAAGTTTTGCTTCATACTATCTCCAGTATACCCCCAGGGGGTATTCCTGTCAACCCCTACACTCCGCAGCTGCCGCCTCCCTGAAATTGGATCGGCTGTACTTCGGCAAGAATCCGTTGATAACCCTGCGCGCTTGAGTACGCAGCTCCCAACACTTCTCTTGCGCTTACCTTGTCCCACGCGATGCCACGGTTTGCAAAGTATTGCGCGATCGTAAGGTAGGTATCGGGAAACCAGTACGAATTTACCTGAAGCGCAGCCCGATACATTTCTTCTTCTGAAACTCCCTGCGAAGCCATCAATTCAAGAAGCCCAAGCATTGCCATGCCATGGTTGCAGTCGGGGAAATAGGTTGAGTTCCCGCAGCAGGGGCGATAGATGTTGTTTGCCACGCGCTCCACAAGCGCCTGCTGTTCTCTCGACAAAACAACAAACGCATGCTTGCTATAGTGATCCATCGCATCCCCCCGAGACAACGTCCATCCGCCCGTAGAGGCGAATCTGCCAGCGTCCCCGCCGTATTGCGGACTTACCATCGGCCCTTCTTTAAGAATTGGGTTGTCGTTTGCCAATCCAAGCGCCCAGAGAAGATTCAAAAGCGCGCCCGCATTTTGGCTGTTGATAGTCAAGTACCCGTTGTCCTTGCCCTCCAGGAGAGCCCGCTCTTCGTCTGTCAACCCCCCTCTCTGCCCATAGAGCGCGAGGAACTTTTCTTTTTCTATTACTCCGGCTTCTGTCATCTGCGAACCCAAACGACCCCACACAACCGGAAGCACGACTCCGTCTGAAGGAAGCACAGCTTCCTCCAAAACAACTTCTCCCGGCTCCAAACTGTCATTTTTGGAATCAGGCGAACTGACCAGCGCCCCCGTTATGAGGAATCCCGCTAGAAACAAGGCAACAACCTGCCACGTCCGGCCGGCGCTGTGTTTCTTGGATTCTTCTTTATTTTCTTCCATACCCAATGCGTTACTTTGATATTACCACTTTTTGCAGCAGGCAAGGAGGCGACCAAATATCTCTCCTGCTTTTTTGTTTGCGCGGGAGAGAAACAGCGCGCCGAATGCCAGCCAGAGCGCGAGAAGAAACAGAAAGGGATAGAGAAACTCGGACGCGCCGGCAACAAGGAGATATGCCCCGAAGGTAGCTGAAAGAAGAAACGGAAGCCGGAACGCAAGAAAACGTTCCGGAACCCTCTTTTCCAGCAGGTAGTACCCGCCCACAACGCTCTGCCCCATAAGCAAGGCGATGAGCAAGGACTCCTTAAACGCCCCCAGCCAATACAGCACCAGCAAGCCCAACCATGTTACGCTCACGCTCGCGCAGATAACGCAGAAATCCTTCCTAATCAACCCCTTTAGGACCAGCAGGGATGCGAACAAACTTACGATTGCAGCGAACGCGATAAAGAGAGAATTCATAAGGCAAGTTCCGCGACAAGGGAAGCCACGAGAAGCAGAAAAAACGTAATCGCGAGGCCTTGATAAGGCATTGCCTTCCCTCTGCGGAGAGCAGTAACTCTTTTGCTTACCTCAGGGGAAACAAGCACGATGAAAGCTCCCGCAATGCTTCCCAGCAGGAAAAGATTGAGCAAATAGACGTTGTGCAGCAGCGTTCCGTACTCACCCGCAAAGGCAACGTACCAAGAGGTATACTCCTGGAACAACGGAAGAAGCGGAATGATCGTGGAGGCGAATATTCCTCCTGCGATAATCTGCGTTTGCAGAGGAATAAAGCTCCTCCGGATATTCCTCGCAAGCCACCAGCCCATAGAAAGAGCGGCGGCTCCCAAGAAAATGCCGATGACGATTGAGCTCACTCCCAGCCATGCGGCAATCCCTCCTGCCGCCGCGGCTCCCGCGGTGCACAAAGGGCAGTGCGCCGCTGCCCCCGCGGGAGCTACCATAAAACCCAACGCAAGCATCGCAACAATAACATTTTTCATGGTGCTACATCTCCATAAAGACGCTGTACGATCCGTCTTTCTCTAGGGCGTACACGGTCCAAGTTTCAATTTTGTTCCCCCCCATGCCCGGGCTTCCCTGCGGCATGCCAGGGAGCGCAATTCCCTTAATATTGGGACGTTCCTTGAGCAGTTTTGCAATCGCTTCAACTGGCATATGGCCTTCCACGACGTAGCCCTCAACAAGTGTTGTGTGACAACTTCTCAAGTCCTGCGGAATTCCATATTCCGCTTTCACGGCAGATATATCGAGGACCCTCTCGCGCTCTACCTGAAATCCTGAGCGCTCAAGATACGCAGCATGGTTCCCGCAGCAGCCGCACGTGGGATCGTACAGAACAGTCGCCTGCGCATCTTGAACGAGAGCGGGCTTTGAGCTACCGGTAGTAAAAACATACACTCCCGCAACCACGACCAAGAGAACAATGCCCCCAGTAATAATGTTTCGTTTCATATAATTATGTTATGGATATACCAAGAACGCCTCCAAAGAGAAGCGCGAGAAGAGCGCAAGAACAAAGCCGCTGACCGAGCGGTAATCTCCCTGCACTCTTTTCACAAAGGAGGACTGTGCCGCTTCAGAGAGAACCAATGCAAAAGCCATCTTGCGCCAGAACATTGCTGGCTCCGACATCGCTGAACGGCAACCAGGGAGGGAGCAAATGCGAAACCTGCAGACGAGGCAATTACGAACACCGCAAGCACCAAAAACGCAGAAGCAACCTTTATCGTTATGGTTGCTGCCAAGAGGAATTTTAAGCTTCCCATGTGAAAAGCGATAAAGGCGGCGAGATCTTGGAGAGCCGGACAGGGAACTCCAAACGAAAGAAAGGCAACACAAACATTCTCACCCGTGGATTCTGCGTGGGAGGGTTCTGCTCCGGTTACTTTCGTAAATCCAAAAAGTGCCAAAAATACGAACCCAATGACGATAAATGTTACGAATACCCGTTTGACCATTGCAGTTTTCATGCGAGCCGGGGGAATTTTTTGCCAAGGCCGAATATCTTCCCTGCGTCGCTGGCGGCCAGCAGCAGCAACGCGAGAGCGTAGATGATGTGCTCGTCTACGATGTAGCTGTGTTCTCCAACGTTGGGGAATTCAAGTATAGGAAGATAGTATAAAACCATCATCAGGGCTCCCAAAATTCCCGCCCATCTCACAAACACCCCAAGCAGCAATGCGGCTCCCAGAAGCGTAAGCCCCCACTCGTTTAAGAAATTGGTAATGGGAAGCATCTCTGGCGTCGCCAGCCATTGGTAGAAACCGGAAAATGTCTTTGCGTTCTGCAGATAGCCGCCAGCCGACCATGCAGGATTAAGCACTTTTGTGATGCCCGCGTAAAACAGCAGCCACCCTATCGAGATACGCAGGAGAAACAACAGAAAATCTTTTTTAAGCACTTTTATCATATAAGCGTTATCTGATGAATTTATTATTATACCCCCTTAATCAATACAACACAAGCATAAGAAAAACAATGCCCCACCAGCCAAAGAAAGAAATGGCAGCCGCAATTCCAGCTATTTTCGTGAACTTCCGCATTCGTTCCGTGCGTTGGTACCATTCTGAAGCTAACGCTTTAAACTTTGGGGTAACCCACATATTAAGAAATATTCCGTTGAGAAACACCACAAACACCAATCCCATTTTGAGCTGAAAGACAAAGACGCTCTCCAACCTCCACCTGGGAAGAAAAAGAAGGAGGCCGCTTCCGGAGAGCATCATAAACCCTATCCATACTTGCAGAGAAAGCAGCGGAGCCACGCGCGCAACGAGAGGAGCGGCTTTTGGATGAAACTTAAGCCACGCGAGAAGAATATCGATTGCCGTTACAGCACCCACTGCCACAATTGCACCTGCTATATGAAAAAACCGAATCCACCGGTCGTAAGCAAAGAGGAAAGAGAAATCGGATTCCATACATCAGGCATCGTTATCTTTCCGGGACAGGAATTCCTGCGAAATGGTATGGGCTGCAAAGGCGGCAGCTCCCAAAAATATGAGAATCGCGAATATAATAATAAGCCCGTACATCGCTTGCGTCTACAATGCTTCTGTTTGCGGCTTTACGGCCCGTCGTCGAGATTTTCGCTTGGGAAGAAACGCGCCAATAACTCCGCTAATGAGATCTTTGAAGTCAATCACCCGCCTGCCCTCTTTTTTCACGAAACGGCGCAGGTCTTCTGCGTCCGCAAGAATGCGATCTGCCTCTTCCCGGAGGCATCTGCTCACGTGGCGCACATCCCGGAGAATCAGAATAAATTGAAAAAGCGCCGCCACAAGCGCCACGGTAATAATCACCACCGCGACAGAAGTAATGAAAAAGAAAATATCTTCCCGGACAAGCGTATCTATCATACTATAATATGCTCAGTATACATCAGGAAGAACGCGTTAATCAAATATATACAAAAGATACTGGTTGATTGCTTCTTGCCCCAGATCGTAAAAATGCTTGCCTTGCTCATGGAGAAACGCGGCAAGCCGCACCCCCACGAACCGCCAGTGCCACGGCTCAAAGATATAGTAGGGATTGCCTTCGGGATACGAAAGCACGAATCCGTACTGGTAGGCGTTTTGCGAGAGCCACTCGTAAGCCCTCGTATCTTCAAACCCCAAAAACACGGCTCCTATTTCCGGCGTCGTAAAATCAGCTGTTGTGCCGAGCTGGTGTTCTGAGTACCCCTGCTCAGCGGAAAATTGGTTCGCTCCCCTGCCGAATACGACATTATATTGCGAGTTTACTCGTGACTGCTCGTATGCGGAGCGATACGCGCTCACGATCTTTAAATCCACGTTGGCGGAAGCCGCCGTGTTTATCATATTCTCCAAATGCGGCTGCACGTCCGCGTGAATAAGCTGCTGGTCGTTTGAGTTATAGAGATATCTCTCCTGAATGGGCGCAAGGTTAGAAGGCACGTAGTTCTCGCTCAAAAAATACGTGCGCGAATACTTTTGCAAAAGTTCCCGATCCGTACCTTGCAACTGCTGGAGTATACCAACAACGCCGGTGATTTCTTCAATCTGCCGGCTGAACGCGTCCATTTTCGCTTGCTCTGAATAGAATGCATCCAAGAGCACGCTATTCTCCTGCTTTGCTGAGGCCAGCTGCTGCTCCAGCTCTTCAACGCGGCTTTCCGACTCTGCTAATTTCAGGCGGGTTTGCTCAAATTCCGTGCGCACCACCACATAATAATACGCGCCAAACGCAAGTAAGAGGAGCACTGAAATTGCCGCGATGCCGTTTGAAAGATTTTTCACTTCTTCTCGCGTAAACGCCATAGGCATAGTGTATCACACCTGCCGACTTCCTGCCAAAAGGGACGAGAAGGCTAAGAATTCAACTGCCAGATTGCGAGATTAAGATACGCGGCAAATCCCGCCCAAAGGATATACGGCACCAGCAAGTACGCGGCCGCCCTGCTCACGTTCCAAAATTGCCACACGGTCGCCAAAATCGCAAGAAACAGTGCGGCAATTCCCACAAGCCCAAGCAACGGTTCTCTCAGGCCAAAAAATAGGTACGACCACAAAACGTTCAGTGTCAACTGAAAGAAAAACACACCGAGCGTCGCGCATTGGCATTCTTCTTTCGTCCGCTTTCTCCACACAAGATACAGAGAAATGCCCATCAAGGTATAGAGCACAAACCACACCGGACCAAACACCCAACCGGGCGGAGTCAAAGCGGACTTGGCAAGCTGTTCATACCATCCGGGGATAGCGGGCGCCGTAAAAACGGAGCCGATAAGCCCCGCGCTCTGGCACACTCCAATCGCAAAAACAAGTTTCAGAATTTCCTTCATTGCCGTATTGTACCACTTTTCGATTCTGGCCAGCACAAAGCCCCGCGGACCTCGCAGAACCAAGCCATGCTTGATCGCGAGGTAACGCGGGGCGGGCTAACAAAGTCGCTATGGTATCGAAGCGGTGGAAAGGATTTTTTGTATCGTGGCCGAGGACACTGCAAAGCCAAGTCCTTCGGCCGTCTTCCAAGATGCAATGCCAGCAACCTTCCCATCGAGAGTGAGGACCGGTCCCCCTGAGTTCCCGCTGTTAATTGGGGCGTCGAGTTGCAGCAAGTTTGTGCAACGGCGACAGAAAGCCCAAGGATCCAAGCTTAAATTGTTGCGGCTTAACCCGCTGATAATTCCTTTGGATATGCTTCGCTCATAACCAAGCGGGTGGCCGATGACCAAAATATCTTGACCCCTGCGGAGATCTGACGGCTCCGCAAGGAGTAACGGTTCTGCCTCGAGTGGCCGCTCAAGCCATACGAGAGCGAAATCCTGGTCTTGATTTTCCAGAACAACCTTCCCTCTGACGACTTGACCCTCTAACGTTCTAACCGAGACGTCGCCCGCGGCGGCGTGGTAAACAGTAATGATATACCGACGCTCCGCGCCGTAGAGGAAGCCAGCTCCCATAGTTCCTGCGCCAAAGACCGTAACGACACTCGGCACAGTTTTAGCATAGAGATCACTCGCCCCCTCAAGGATCTGCTGGGTTAGCGCGCCGAGCCGTCGATTGGTCTCGCCGAGATTCTCCTGCGTCCGCTGCATCTCGCCGCGAACCTCCCGAAGATTCTCGGCATTCTCCTCCCCGAACCCATCCATGCGCTTGGCGAGCACGGACATTCTACGCTCCAAGTTATCATCGCGCTGATTACTATTCCGTGCCATCTGCTCCAGTCCCGCATCTTGCGAAGCAACCGCTCTCTGCAAGTCCAGAGCTAAGAGAGCCAAATCTGCCTTGGGCTTTTGGTTCTCCTGCTCGAGATGCAGGTTTTCTTTGCGGAGTTCCAGAATCTCTCCGCGGAGAACGTTCTCCGCGTTCGTGAGTCGCGTCTCGGTTTGGCGCCACAGCGCCGCCGTCGCGCGGTCTTGTCCCTCGTCTCTCGAAACCACGGTGTCCGAGAGTGAGGAAAGCTCCTGACGAAGCTCCAAGTTCTGCTGACGGAGTTCCTGGAACTTGTCGCGGAGCGTCAGTCCCGCTCTGCTCACCACTCCGAGAATGAGAACTACCACCACAACCAGAGCCACCAAGACCGCCTTCCTTTGAAAGAACATCTGACCCCTCCTCTTAAGAGATCGCACCTGCCTTGTACAACAAAAAAGCCCCTCTGTCAACGAGAAAAGAGTATACGCGCAAACTGGCGCGCTTCTCCCCTCACGGACGCACGACCATGCGCGAGATGAGTTCAAACGCTTCTTGCGCGTTGTCCACCAAGTGGTAAATCTCCAAATCCTGCTTGCCCACCGCTCCCCGTCTGGTATAGAGTTCGTGTTCAATCCACAAGAGCAAAGGAGTCCAGTATTCTCTGTCCACGAGAATAATGGGAATGGGCTTTATCTTTTTTGTCTGCACAAGCGTGACAAGTTCAAACATTTCGTCCAGCGTGCCAAATCCCCCCGGGAAAAAAATATACACGTCCGAGGCAAAGGCGAGCATCACTTTGCGAATAAAAAAGTAGTACAGAGCGACCGATTCTTTCACGTACGGATTCGTCTGCTGTTCGCGGGGCAATTGAATATTTATGGCCGCCGACCTCCCACCCGCCTCCACGGCTCCCTTGTTTGCCGCCTCCATAATGCCCGGCCCCCCGCCCGTAATAACGGCAAATCCGTCTTTGGCGAGCAGAGAGGCAAGCAGAACCGCTTCTTTATACATCCGGTCGCTCGGCTTTGCGCGGGAACTCCCGAACACGCTGACGGCCAAACCAAAATCGCGCAGAAAATGAAACCCGCGCTGGAACTCTTCTACGATCTTTTGCATGCGTTCATGCTCAATGCCTTCCGGCACTGCCTCCAGCGCCTCTTCAATGCGCGGACCCGTAAAGCAAATCTGATTTGATTTACGCTTGAGCTGCGGTTTCTTTTTTTGGTTTTGGCTTGACATAGATTTCTTTTACCGTTTCTGCCGCGGCCCCCAATCCAAAAAGCATGGCTCCAAACGACACAAGCCATCCTACCACAGGAATAAGAATGAGCAAAGAATAGACAGCGAGGCCGAGCACGAATGCCAGCCCCTGCCTCTCTTCTCTATTCTTACGGACAGAGAACCGGTCCAACAAAAATTGCCCGAGAAAGAGCATCACAAAGATCCTCGAAGTGTACAGCAGAAGCGAAGACACGAACAACAGCAAAAAGCCGAGCGGAATGCCCACAATGGTAATAATCAAAATGCCAAACAGCAGAGGAATAAACAGTAAAGCAGTGATCCCCGTGGTAAGCGAGCGCCATTTGGCAGCTTGAAGTGTGTGAACCGTGGCCCGCGAAAAGCCGGGGAAAAACCGAATGAGCAGAAAGCCGAGCAAAAGCGTGGTGAAAAAGCTTGAAAGGCCGAGAACCGGTTTCACCCAGCGCGTTGCGGGCTCTATGATTTTGCCAACTCTGCCCGTAAGTTGCTGGGGCGATTTTCGCTCCTGCACACCGAGCACCACAGCTCCTTCATCAATCTGCGCCTCTTTGTTGCTCCAATAGGTAAAATCGCCTTCAATGCGCGCTCTCCCAGTGAGGCCGATATTCTCTACCGCGGCCTCCACGTCGCCCGCTACGACGTTTGCGAGCGTGAAGTTTCTTCCAGCGACGCGCACCTCTTTGCCAACGGGCGAGGAAAGAAACACATTCGCTCCTCCAATAACCACCCCGCCCTGCACCCGCGCCTCATCCGTGAACGTTACATTCACACCAGCTATCGTGGCGTTCCGCCCAATGGTGCCAGACACTACCACTTCTCCTCCGGCCGCGCGCACGTTTTGCGTAACTTCTCCTGCAATATGCACAACGCCGCCGAGCGCGAGCAGATCGCCCTCCACGCGGCCGTCAATGAAAACCTGTCCACCAACCGCGTACACATCGCCCAGCACAGTGCCGGAAATTCTTACCACTTCGGCTACGGCGCCGTAATCCTGATCCACCACCTCGCCTTCCGCCACTATCTTCCAGCCCCGCTCTCTCCTTGCGCCCCAATCCAGTCCGGCGCGAAAAACACAAAAAATCCCGCCGCCGCGCTCACCAGCACAAAAACAGCGACAAACTTCATAGAATAGGACTATGTATTTAAGATTTTGGGGTGAGGTGCTCTGCGCGCTTTGCCAAATGCTGGTTGCGCACCACTTTGCGAGCGATAAAAGAAGAGGGCGTGCGATACGCCGGCCTTCCCTTTTTATTCCCCACCTTCGCGTAATTTTTCATCCCGTACGAAGCAGATCGCGATCAGCGCGATTCTGCGAGTTATTGTTGTTTATCATCGCCTGATTATCTATTGGATACTACTATCCCCCAAGAAGCGATCGCGGCTTCGTACGGGATTCATACCGCCTACCTAATTTCGTAAGTGAGCGTTACGGAGATCTTCACGTCTTGGGAGCCGGGTTCTATAGTTGGAACGGGCGCCGGGGCAGGAGTGGTTCCACCCAAACCCAAATCGGCCCGTTCGTATACCGGATAATAGGGATAAGACTCGCCTTCCTGCAGAGAAATAAGACGGCCGAGTCGGAAACCACCCGCCCTTGCCATCGCCCTCGCCTTTTCCTGCGCCTTCTGAATGGCTTGGCTGCGGGCTTCCTGCTGCACCGCTTCAGGATCGTCAACGGTAAAGAAGAGCTGAGACACCGAATTTGCTCCCTGTTCCACGACACCCGACAAGAGCGCGCCGACTTTGGAAAAGTCGCGCGCTTTCACCTGCACGGTTTGCCGAATCGCGTACCCAACGATTTCGGAGGGCGGACACGCGACCGCCTCTCCTCCGAGGGACCGAGGGCAGGAAAACGACTGATAGCGCGGCTCAAGCGAAAATTGTTGGGTCTTTATATCCTTGTCTTCCACGCCCTGCTTCTTGAGGAAAGCGATGGCGCTGTTTACTTTTTCCACGTTTTGCGTTTGCAAGGTCGCGATATTCATGCCGCCCTGCGTAATCACGCTAAAACTAAACTGGGCGATATCCGGAATCGCCACTGCCTCTCCTTCCGCAGAAACCGAAAATGTTCGGTAAGCTCCCGGCCCCACCGATTTTGAATATGCAGATACATATACCAATGTGGCGTAGGCGAAGAACGCAACGCCCACAATCACGGCCACTCCGATGAGATCTTTGAAACGACTGTTCATAGAATGAATACATTATGTTTATTATGCACTTTCATTATAACTGAAGAGCGGCCGTTGAGCAAAATTCCTATTCAAGAAAGGCAAACAGCCACATGACGACCAAACCGCCAAAGAACACGAGGAAGAGAGCAACGGTTTTTGCGGGGTCGCGCTCTTTTCTGAATTCCGGAACAAAATCAGAAGCCCCGATGTAGAGAAAAATTCCGACGGCAAAAAGCAGGACGAACGGAATCCACTGGATGAACAGATCTTGAACCAAGAACCCCGCAATCACTCCCAAAAGTATGGAGGTTGCGGAAAGAAAGTTCAAAATAAGCGCCCGCGTCCTGGAAAATCCGGCGTACAGCAAAACGCCAAACTCAGCTATTTCCTCCGGGATTTCGTGCAGAGCTATTGCCGCTGCCGTGATAAATCCTAACTTTGCGTCCACCAGAAAAGCGGCCACGAGAATAATGCCGTCAATGAAATTGTGCACGAAATCTCCCGCCAAACTCAAAATACCCAGTTCTTGCGGATTGTGTCCGGTATCGCGCTCGGTGGCGTGATGAAGGTGAAGGAGTTTTTCGCCCGCGTAAAGCAACGCAAAGCCGATTATTGGGAACAAAAACGCGCTCTCAGGAAGTTCTTCTTCCAGTGCTTCCGGAAGAAAGTGCAAAAACGCGGTTCCCAAGAGAGTTGCCGCTGCCAAGGCGACCAAAAAAATGGTGAGGTTGCGCAGAAAGCGATCCCTCGTAAGCAAAAGCAGGGCGCCGGAAAACGAAAGCGCGCTTATAAACGCGGCGCTCGCTATGGTATAGAGAAATACATTCATACGTTGAATATCCTACGCTTGTTATTTGCCACAATTGTCAAACACGAAAAGCGATCTGGGAGATTTTACGGAAACGAGAAGGGACGGTCTCGTTTAAAAACTTCTCTTGCTCCTCGCCTCGAAACTCCATAACTTCCTGCCACACAGCGCGGCCGGCCAAAAAGCCGCGAGCTCCGTTTTCGACAGACGTTTGCAGTTCTTTTGCGAATTGCTCAAATGAGACGCCGCGCGTCAGGAGAATCCACGGAGTATCTGCCGCAAGCTCGGTTATCTCTTTCGCGAGCTCCGCGCTTCCCGGAAATTCCAACTTCCATACGTCGGGCTTCACGCCCCTCGCCAACAACATGCGCATTGCCTGAAGCGTTGCCTCTCCCGCGCTCGCGGAATCTCTCGTTTTCCCATAAGTGACAACTTCCAAAAATAAGGGGATATTTTGGCCGCGGCTGGCCTCCAGCGCCGTTTTCGCCACATCTATTTGATGTTCTGCCGATTTGCCTTGAGGATCAAAATACAAAAGCAGTTTCGTCCCCGAAGCTCCCCACTCTTTGAGCTGTTTTGCTTCATACTGCAGTTTTGAATAGCGATCTCCCTCCCGCTCCTCGTACCCTGATTCTTCAAGAGACAAGATATACGGAGTGCCATCCTGCTCTCCAAGCGCTTTTTTATATGCGGGCAGGCCGAAAATGGGATCCAATAAAACTCCGCTGAACTGGTCTTTGAGCGATCTTAAAATGCGCTCCTTCAGCCCGATTACTTGAACGTCCTGCACCGCGCCGGGATCTCCGGGATTGAGCAGTTTCTTTAAACTCCCCCGATGATCCAAGGCAAGCATCAAATATTTCCCTTGCCGCGCAAAAATTGAGGTATCCATACTTTCCTTTATAACTCATTATGCTACAATACGACAATATGGTTCAGGTGCAAAAACTCGGCGTTGTGCTGGAGCCGACCGAACATCTCTTTGAACGTCTTGCCGTGCTCAATCCGGGCACGTGGCAGGAGGGGAACACCACTCACATGTTTTACCGCGCGCTGGATGAAGACCACTGTTCCACCGTCGGATACGCCAAACTCGAAGGGCCCATGAATGTGGTGGAACGCTGGGAGAAACCCATCCTACTGGGCACGCATCCTTATGAACATAAAGGGATGGAAGATCCGCGCATCGTGAAAATAGAAAATACCTTCTACCTGTTTTATGTCGCGCACGACGGAAAAAATGCTGTGACCGCGTACGCGACGAGCAAGGACCTACGCTCCTTTGAGAAAAAGGGAATCATCAGCCCCAAGATCGCTTACCGCGAGTTTGACGCGCTCAACGACGAGCTTCAGCTCAAAGACGCCTACTCTTTTTTCGCTTCCTACTACCAAGAAGAAGCGGGCATAGACGTTCTCCTGTGGCATAAAGACGTGTTCCCCTTTCCGCGCAAAATCCGGGGGAAATACGTCTTGATGCACCGAATCCTGCCCGACATTCAAATTGCGTTCTGTGACAACTTTGAACAGCTCCAGCAAGAGGAATATTGGCGGGAAGAACTCAGGAAACTTCCGGAGCACGTTATTTTGGAGAATAAGCACTGGTTTGAATCGCGAAGCATCGGAGGGGGATGCACCCCCATAGAAACGGATGAGGGCTGGGTTATTATCTTCCATACGGTAGAAGCGAGAAACAAAGGAAGAGTGTATCATGCGTGCGCCGCGCTTTTAGACAAGGAAAATCCTTTAAAGGTAATTGGCCGACTCCACGAACCCTTATTCTCGCCCACGGAAGAATGGGAGAAAGAAGGATTTGTTTCAAATGTTGTCTTCCCCACCGGTACCGCCCTTTTTGAAGACACGCTTTACGTATATTACGGGGCGGCGGACGCGAGAATTGCCGTTGCTTCTCTTAGCCTTTCTGAGCTTCTGACCGAAATGAAAGATCCCACGAAAAGACACCACGGCTCATGATCCCCAATAGATCGCGCTTCATTCTCTATCTCTCCACCTACCCTCCCCGCGAATGCGGCATTGCCACGTTTACCAAAGATTTGGCTGAAGCGGTTCAGCGAAAGTACAATCCGGCGTTAAAACCCAGAATTCTTGCCATAAACAACGATATTACCGACATCTTCGCCTACGACCGGCATGTCGTACGGCAGATGTACGCGGGAAACATTGAGGACTACACCGCCTTGGCGCAAGAGCTCAACGAGACGTCCGAGGTAAAGCTTGTCCATATTCAGCACGAATTCGGCATTTTCGGCGGTAACTGGAGCGACTACCTCATTCCTTTTTTCCAGACGATTCAAAAACCCGTCATCATTACCCTCCATACCGTCCTTCCCAAACCCGACAAAACTCTCCTGCGGGTGGTCAGATTCATGCTCCAGCACTGTCAAGCGGTTATCGTGATGAACGAATTTGCCCGTCAGATACTCATAAAAGAATACGGAGCTTCAGAAGAACGCACCGCGGTGATTCCACACGGCATCCCTTACGTTTCATCTCCCAACGGCCGGCAGGAAAAGCAGCGCATAGGCCTGGAAAATCATCTGGTGCTTTCCACCTTTGGCCTTTTGAGCCCGGGAAAGGGCATTGAATACGCTTTGCGCGCACTCCCTCCGGTTGCAAAACGCCACCCAAACTTACTCTATCTCATTATCGGAGTTACCCACCCCATCGTCCGGAAAGCGGCGGGCGAAACATATCGCAATTTTCTCCAGCACGAAGTCAAACGGCTGGGTCTTTCTTCCCATGTGCGATTTTACAATAAGTATCTTACGGAAGAAGAAATTACCGGTCTCTTGAGGAGCACGGACATTTATCTTTCCCCCTCCATTGACCGCAATCAATCCTCAAGCGGCACCCTTTCTTACGCTTTGGGCTGCGGCACACCCGTAATCAGCACCGACTCCCTCTACGCCCGCAGTTTGGTCACGCCCGAGATGGGCGTGCTCGTGAAGCCCAAAAAACCAAAGGCCATTACCGAGGCACTCATGGAGCTGTGCCGCGACCCCCAACGCATAGCCGAAATGGGCAAAACCGCGTTCGCGCAAACGCGGCATATGACGTGGCCGAACGTGGCCCTCGGCCATTTCAACCTCTATCAAAAATTTGTCCGCCTGGAGGACGAGCAAAAGGTTCCCGAACTCTCCCTGCGACACCTCAAAAAGCTCACCGACGACTTTGGCATTATCCAATTTGCGAAGCACACGAAGCCCGACCTGCACTATGGATACGCAACGGACGACAACGCGAGAGCGCTTATCGTAACAACCCAGGCGCTCGCGCATCTTGGAGAGAATTCAGAAATCCTTGCGCTCGCCAAGCGCTACCTCAAATTCATCTCGCGCATGCAGCGTCCGAGCGGAACCTTCGCCAATCTCGTGAACGGCAAACGCAAAATTATGCGCCAGCAGCCGAGCGAAGACGCGCAGGGGCGAGCACTGTGGGCGCTCGGCTATCTTATAAGTCAAGACACCCTTCCCCGCGAGATGCGAAAAGAGGCCGAACGGATGTTCCGCAAGGCGACCCCAGCCATTCGCGAACTCGCTTCCCCGCGTGCAATTGCCTTTGCGATCCTCGGTTTCTTCTGGTACACGAAATCAAAGGCGAGCGTGCGCCACACTCGTCTGCTGCGCGAACTTGCGGACAAACAAATTGCCAGCTACCTGCAAGCCGCGGGAGAGGATTGGCTTTGGTTTGAACAAGCTCTTACATATTCTAACAGCAAGCTTCCCGAATCCCTCTTTTACGCGTATCTCGCGACCAAGAAAAAGTCATACCTCCAAGTTGCGGAAAAAACTTTGGATTTCCTCATTGATATTACGTTTGAGAAAGGGTACTTTGCTCCCATCGGACAAAACGGCTGGTATCTCCGGAGCGGAAAGCGCGCGTACTTTGACCAGCAGCCGGAAGACGCCTCTTCCATGGTGCAAACGCTGGCTGTCGCTTGGCGCATTACGGGCAAAACGAAATATCGCAAACTCGCACTGGACACTTTTCAATGGTTTTTGGGGAAAAACCATTTAAATCAAATGGTGTACGATGAAGTAACGGGCGGCTGCTACGACGGCCTCGGCCAGCACACGCTCAACCTCAATCAAGGAGCCGAGTCCACCATTTCGTATCTTTTGGCCCGCCTCGCAATAGAAGAACTATGATTGAACAGGCAAAAGAAAAGGCAATTGAAGTACTGAAGCGCTGCGCCAAGCCCAAAGGTTTCTACGCTTCTGGATTGCCCAGAGGGTACCAAGCCCTGTGGGCGCGCGACAGCATGGTAACCTCGCTCGGCGCTTCACTGATGGGGACGATATTTCAGGCGCCTTTCCAAAAAAGCTTAAAACTTTTGAGCGAACACCAATCCGAGCTCGGCCAAATTCCCAATGCCGTAGGCAGCTATAATAGAGAACGCAAATCAGATGTTACCTTTAACTCCATTGACTCTTCGCTTTGGTACCTGATCGGGCATCAGGTATATGCAAAAGCGTACAAGGGCCAATCGCTTCTTCAAAAACAAAAAAAGAATATTGAAAAAGCACTCCTTTGGCTGCAATATCAAGACCCGAACGAAGACAAGCTTTTGGTGCAGCAACCCACG